>ERZ773006.202-NODE-202-length-33038-cov-6.45654_pt1 | contig 33038 bp, 27 predicted proteins | sample MGYA00580843_ERZ773006 | MGnify/ENA primary metagenome ERZ773006 (study PRJEB29015, sample SAMEA2738011) | human oral metagenome | biome: human oral; feature: human-associated habitat; material: dental | place: China | collected 2052 ...
GTGTGTGTGTTAGCAAATTATTTGGATTGACCAAAGATAAAGTGCAAAAAGATGCAAAGAATCGGATAATTCTTTGCAGTACGTCATTGCCTTGATATGTCATTGCTAACTGTTTCACGGTGGCAAAGGTAAGAAAATAAAATGAAAGGAGCAAGGAAAAGAAGAAAAAAGTCTCATCCCCACCTCTTTTCTTGTTGCGGGGATGAGACTGATTAGGGATAAAAGACTCCCAGTTTACAAACTAAGTAACTCTATTACCTTTTCAACAGCAGCACTGATACCATCGGCATCTTTACCACCTGCTTGTGCATAATGTGGCTGACCGCCACCGCCACCCTTAATGAGTTTGGCTGCTTCACGAATTACTTTTCCTGCATTTAAATCGTGCTCTTTCACCATATCGTCACTGAGCATGATTGAAAGCTGTGGACGATTCTCATGTACGGAACCTAATACGCAAACGAGATTCTCTGGTAATGCTCCACGAACCTTGAATACGATATCCTTAGCAGAAGCAGGATCTACTGGGAGCACTGCCTTAACAACATGTACACCATTCACTGTTTCTGCACGTTCTACCAATGATTTCGCTGCACGGTCAACTGCTTGCGCACGGAAACGCTCAACCTCCTTCTTCATTGCATCATTCTCTTCAACAAACTTGGTGAGAACTGCCTTAAGATCCTTAGCATTGTTGAACATTGCCTTCAAGTCGCGCAATGTATCTTCAAGTGCATAGATTGCATTCTCGCAAGTTTCGCCAGTCATTGCTTCAATACGACGAACGCCTGCAGCAACGCTATTTTCGCCTACAATCTTAAAGAAACCGATGCGACCCGTAGATTTAGCATGAATACCACCACAGAACTCGCAACTTGGACCGAAGCGTACAACACGAACCTTGTCGCCATATTTCTCACCGAAGAGAGCTACTGCACCCATTTCCTTTGCTTCCTCCATTGGTGTATCACGATGCTCGTCAAGAGGATAATCCTTACGAATCATCTCGTTGACAAGTTTCTCTACTTGGCGAAGTTCCTCATCGGTTATCTTCTGGAAGTGAGAAACATCGAAACGGAGCGTGTCAGGACTTACGTATGAACCTTTCTGCTCGGCATGCTCACCAAGAACTTGCTTCAAAGCATAATCAAGCAAGTGGGTTGCAGTATGATTAGCTGCCGATGCATCACGCTTATCTGTATCAATACATGCCATGAAATCTGCCTCAACATCCTTTGGCAATTCCTTGACAATATGGATACTCTGGTTGTTCTCACGCTTGGTATCAATGACATTGATAGTCTCATCCTCGTTGACAAGTACACCTTGATCGCCTACCTGTCCACCCATCTCACCATAGAATGGGGTATAATCGAGTACAATCTCATAGAAACTATTCTTCTTCTGTGTCACCTTACGATAACGGAGAATATGACATTCGTACTCTGTATAATCGTAACCAACGAACTCCTGTTCGCCTTCACGTACAATCTCCCAGTCACCATTCTCAACAACAGCAGCATTGCGAGCACGTGCTTTCTGCTGTTCCATCTCTTCATTGAATTGCTTCTCATCAACGGTATAACCATTCTCACCGCAGATAAGTTCGGTCAAGTCAAGTGGGAAACCGTATGTATCAAACAAGCGGAAGGCTTCCTTACCATCAAGTTCGGTCTTGCCATGTGCCTTCAATTCATCCATTGCACCATTGAGCAATGTGATACCCTTATCCAATGTACGCAAGAAAGAATCTTCCTCTTCCTTCATCACACGACCAATCAGTTCACGTTGTGCTGTAAGTTCAGGATAAGCAACACCCATTTCATGTACCAAAACATTGATTAGCTTATACATGAAAGCCTCCTTCTGATCAAGGAATGTGTAAGCATAACGCACAGCACGACGAAGGATACGACGAATAACGTAACCTGCTTTAGCATTGCTTGGCAACTGACCATCAGCAATAGAGAATGCAACGGCACGCAAGTGATCGGCAACAACACGCATTGCGATGTCTATCTTCTGCTCGTCGTTGATACCTTCACCATTAGGACCTTCTGGGAAGGTGTGATTATACTTCTTACCAGAGAGGCGTTCGATCTCTTTGATTACTGGTGTGAAGATATCGGTATCATAGTTAGAGTTCTTACCTTGCATCAAGCGAACCAAACGCTCGAAGCCCATACCCGTATCAATAACGTGCATCTTCAATGGCTCAAGGCTACCATCAGCTTTACGATTAAACTGCATGAAGACGATGTTCCATATCTCAATTACCTGTGGGTGATCCTTGTTGACAAGTTCCTCTCCAGGCACCTTAGCTTTCTCTTCCTCTGAACGGAAGTCGATATGAATCTCCGAACAAGGACCGCAAGGACCCGTGTCACCCATTTCCCAGAAGTTATCATGCTTATTACCATTGACGATATGGTTCTTTGGGAAATGCTTCTCCCAGTAGCTTGCAGCCTCATCATCACGTGAGATACCTTCTGCCTTATCACCTTCAAAAACCGTTACATAAAGGTCTTTAGGGTCAAGATGCAATACATCTACAAGATATTCATAAGCGTAATCAATAGCACCTTCCTTGAAGTAATCGCCAAAGCTCCAGTTACCCAACATCTCAAACATAGTATGGTGACTGAGAGCAGCATCACGCCCCACTTCTTCCAAGTCGTTATGCTTACCACTAACACGCAAACACTTCTGTGAGTCAGTACGTCGGCGTGGTTCTGGTTCCTTTGTTCCAAGGATAATATCTTTCCACTGGTTCATACCAGCATTCGTAAACATCAGCGTAGGGTCGTCCTTGATAACCATTGGGGCAGACGGTACGATAACATGTCCCTTCGACTCAAAGAACTTCAAATAGGAGTCGCGGATTTCATTTGCTGTCATCATCTTTATTATATATTTAATTCAATTTTCTACCTAAAAGTGTTGCAAAGATACTGACTTTTGCGTATTTTTGCAAGCAATTAAGCTGCTGAATACACAAAATCTTATTTACCATCGTGGGAGCGTAAAGGTGTTTCATCAGCATAACCACATAAACAACTGAATTAAAAGAAACGAGATATGGCAGAGAATCCGCATAAATTGTATTATTCAATAAAGGAAGTAGCGCAACAAATAAACGTTTCGGAGAGTCTGCTGAGATATTGGGAGACTGAATTTCCACACCTTCGTCCTAAGACAACAGGCAATCGTGTGCGCCAATATACAGAGAAAGATATCGAACAAATAAAGGTTATCTACAACCTTGTGAAGGTGCGTGGTTTCAAGATTGCAGCTGCCCGCAAGATGTTACAAGAGAACCGCAATGGTGTTGAAAAGAGTCAGAAGGTTATGGAAACGCTCTTCTCTGTTCGCGACCAACTGAAGGACTTGAAGAAACAACTCGATGGCTTGGTGTAAAGTCAGCCATACCTTAAAGGCATAGTCCTTATTCGTTCTGAAAGAAATACTCATATACAGCATAGGGACAGACGATTTCGTCTGTCCCTATGACGTTTGTAACTCAACTATGTGAACGCTCTCTTACTTCTTCCTCGACAATGAGGCACGCTTCACTTCAAAGTCGGCTGTGGTATTGTTATCGTCTACATACTTCTTTCCATCCCACTTCCTTTGCAATGAAAGACCAGAATAAATGGGGTAATCGCCCTTCTTCATACTAGAGAAAGACACGTCTGTCACGGCATTATAACCACGGTCGAGCTTGCTGGGGCGCATTTGGAACATACGACGCGGACAAATCGTTATACAATCAATGACGTTCTCAAACGGAATCTCTATCGCATAGAAATCACCAAAAGCACTACTTGTCACGGTGATATAGTGCAGATATCCCTTACCATTTTGCGTATCGGCATACCCTTTCCGGAAGTCTTCTGGCGTCCACGGGAGCTTTATCAGTGCAATACCATTGCTCTCTGAGATATTAGAAAAGTCATAAGAAGGACCTATGTTCCCCTTGCTATCCGTTGATGTGAGGATAGCATTCATATCAGGAACATTGGGGTTATTCTTCTGCCCAGCGTCATAATTGATATTCGTCCATTCGAAGTCGGCTTTACTCAAGTCCAGGAAGTCATCCAGCCCACCATACATACTCAAGTCCTCGCCCTCCAGTTCCGACTCAAACTGCGCCTTATGGTCAATCGCATACTTAGCCACAATGATGGTCTGACCAGGCTTTACGGGATAGTCGGCACCCTTACCAGGGAAATAAGATATGCCCGATGCACCATAATAACGATTGACAAAGTCGTCTTTCGGAGCAAACTGAATCGCCCTACTAGGGTCGATGGCATTGACACATAACGCCAGTCCGTCCAAATACTTCACCTCATTGGTCGGATTAAAGATAGCGATGTATTGGTCATCATTATACATTTGATTCTGATTCTTCATACCCCATGCCCTGACATCACGATACCAGTAATGCCCAACGTAAAACACTTCTTTTATGATCAGATGGTCTAACTTCGTCTTAGAAGTAGACTGTTTCACCGGCATCTCATTACGTGTACAGCTGCCTAAACATGTGAGTATCAGGCTTAACAGCAGGCAGGTTATTATCTTCTTATGTATCATCTCATTCAATTATCTTATCTGTTTATACTCTTTAAATATATTGTTTGCAACATTACCAGCGAATGGTACTTAGCGTTCCATGTATTGAAACCCTGCGTTCCATGTATTGAAACGGTGCGTTCCATATATTGAAACCCTGCGTTTCATGTATTGAAACTGTGAGTCTCATAGGCTGAGACGATTGGCGCATAGCATTTCCTCCGATTCAACCTCTTATTATAAGAACCAGTTACCAAAGCCAGCTCCACCTCCAATACCATGTGTTTGCACATTCTGAGCAGCCTCCATCGCATCCGCCGAGGCGAGTCCTATTTCATGCCCCATATAGAAGTACAACGGGTCGTTAGGGTCGATTGTCGTTGGATCAGTATCGAAGCTACTGCAAAAGACCTTAATAGGTATGTTGAAGCGGAATAGTTCCTTCCATTCAGAATCAGCCCCGTATTCCTTCGGTTCATCAGGGTTATAAGCCTCCGAACAGATGAATGGGCTACGGAACACATAGGTGGAATGGCGGTTGAGATACTCCTCTTTAGGAATGAGAGCCTTCTTGCCCTTCGGACATTTCATCACGCGCACCGACAGATAGAACTTCGGAAGGAGATAAGACGGACGTGTATATCGTCCAGCCTCACCTGTTGCGGGGTCCTGCCTACGGGTTATCTCCAAAGGCCACTCTTGATGTAAAGCATCGTTCTCATCGGCATCTATATCGAAATTGAAGTGCCCCTTGAGTCCTACTCTATCCTGATCATAAGGTGCAACAGCCCAATCGGCATCCTCACGAGTGAGTGGTGGTAGCAGTCGCTGATTGAATAACTCGCGTGCACCATCAGCCATTGCGTCTTGAATCCACGTGTCACGATAGGTATATTCGAATATCTTTGGCGTCAGAGCCGCACGCTCTTTCCATGTCGAGGTATTGGCAAAGAGCGGTGAAGGGACTGGGGTGGTATCTATCGTTCCGCCCTTCATCCAATCGCCGAACTTATCCTTCTTAGGCTTCCACGTACCTCGGCAATCCATCACTTCATACGGGTTTCCCTTGTCATCCACCTCACTCACGGTGAAGAATATCTGATATTCATCCGAGTGATTGAGTATCTCGTCATTCATGAGCTTGCCCTCCTTATTGAAGAAATAGAGGCACAATCCCCATCGCTTCAGCTTTCCGCCAATGATACGAATATAGTCAGGACCTTGCTTCCCATCGTTCTGTTCGAGATAGGTCACCGTACTCTTCCGTTGAACCTCTACCGTTGGCCACTTGCCCGCATTGTTATGTATGAGCACAAACTCCTCTTGCTTCCATGGAGCATTCTGATAAACAAAGTTGCCGTGCATCATGGCATCACCATGCGAGTGACCTTCCTTGAACATGGCAAGGCATGTAGCCCAATCCTTAAAGGCTCCATCTGCATCAGGATTAGCCATTTCGCCCGATACTTTCACCTTCGATAAGCTATCAACATAACGGTCGGCACCACTGTGCGCAACGCCTTTCGCCGATAGTGGATTATCATTATAATCAACATGCACATTGCCAAAGACGAAGTCGTCACATGACGTACACAAGCCTAGAACAGCAACGAGCAGGAGAATACTCTTGATTATCTTTTTCATTACTATTAGTCCTTTCTTCTTTTACATCAATACTATGTTCTGTCTATATTGCGTGAAGTAATCCTGTGGATGGGTCAACATCCGCCACAGCTGCGCCTTCTCTACACCTGAATAGAAACGCTTCACGTCTTCATAACACTTCTCTTCGCCATCCTTCACATCAGCGATAATGCGCACAGACAAGGGATAATCAATATCGAAACTGTCCCATCCTGGCTGTATCTCATTGAATGCCCAAAGGAAAGCCCCCTCACTATTATTCGTGTTGCAATACTTCGCTGGCTTCTCAGACTCGCCTGCGTGCTGTTGTCCCTTATTCAAGATATGACAAATGCGAACCTGTAATTGGAATGCAACATTAGCCCGATGGAACTGCATAACGCCCTTAAAACCGAGCCTGTCTAAGTCCGATCCAACATCCAGACTGCGCTTCTGTCGTAACAGCCCCACGGTGTGTCCGTAGCGTTGTCGGGGCGACTCGGTATCGGGATCGATGAAGTCATCGTTATAAACTTCGGTGAATAGCTTGCCAAGCTCCTCCTCCACAGGGTCGGTGTCACGATATTCATAGGTGAAGAGTTCCGGTGTTATCTTGTTAAGGAGGGTCTGGTCTATTGTCTTGTAGAGCCTATAACTCTTCCCATCAAAGGTATGGGGCTTCAAGGCATCAGGCTTACCTGATAGTTCAATAGCCTTCCAGGCGAGGTCTGGCTGATAGCTCACTTCATTCTTACCAAGCTGGAAGTTCTCTGGAGCAAAGATGTTCGACGTAGAGAATTTACTAGCCATCTCCGCTGCACCAGCTTTCTCCCTAAAGGTGTATCGGTCGTAATACGTGGGCGAATCAGCCAACGAACGTGGATAAGCCAACTGTATTCCTTTCTTGCGTTCAGCGTTTCCTGTACCCGTAGATACCTCTTGATCCAATGACGAGTTACCTACTCCAAAGAAGTGTTGATGCACTAGTAAGGTGGCGTTATCCTCGTCTGGTATGCTGTAACCTTCCTTATCTTTCGTGAAAGGATAGCCCGAGAATTGATGATTGATAAGCATTCCGTTACGATCATAATACTTGAGTTCTAAACCGTAATAGATATTGTCTGACGCTATCACATCAAAGCAACTACGCTCGGTAGTAATGGTCATCTGCCCATCATCATCACGTGTGATATCAATCTCCTGCATAATGGGTAACATTGTTTCCGGACTAACCACATGATAGGTGTTATAGGCTGTGAGCGAGTCATTACCATCTGGTCCGACACCAATCATGCCCCCTTTATACCCCATTCTAAGGATAGCGTGGACAGCATAAATCTGTTCATGCCCCTTCACATCACGCTCTATTGATGAGGGCGGAGCCTGTACTATCTTCTTGAAGAAGTCGTCTACTTGATCGTTAGAGCAACTCCCGAACAGGAGTCCCATTAGCATTATGGCAAATAGCAATAGTATGTTTCTATTTCGTTTCATATACTTTTCGATTGATTAGAACTTAAACAATGTACGTAAGGAGAAGTTTGCTCCACGCTCATGGGCGTAGTAACGAAACCGATCAGTGTACTCCTTATATAATGCGTTAAGGATGTTTTCACCCACAAGCATAAACTTCAATTCTCTTCGTTGCTGTAGTTTGATACGCAACTCGGCTGTACCATTCAAAAGGAAGTAAGCAGGTGGCGAGTCAGGAACTAGATCCTTATCTGGGTCAAAGCGGGTTTGCTTTGTCACATAAATACCCGATAACGACAACGAACCATGATATTTATCATCCTTCGTAAGTCCTCGTTCGTAGGTAGATGATAGTCCGTAACGATCGGAAGGCATAAAAGGTAGCCAGTCGTTATGCGTCAGATTGCGTGCGAACATCCATTCGCCTTTACCCACAAAGGTGAGTCCTTGCAAAGGTTTAAGCGTTGCCTCAATATCACCACCGTATAGTTTCACATCGTCCTGATCGTAGATGAACTTAGGATACTTACCACTCGGATGGTTATGGAAGCGGTCTTTCCCTTCGCCAATGTGGTCATAGATGTAGCTATTAATGCGCTGTAAGAAGAAGCTCGGCTCTACTGACAACCACGCATTGCGGTATCTTGTACCTACCACGAGTTTGTATCCTCGCTCGCTGGCAAGATTCTTATTGCCCACTACCCAGTAAGAACCATCCTGCAAGCCAATGGCATATAACTCATTAATGTCAGGTGGTCTCCATGACCAACCAATGTTAGCTCGAATGTCCCAAAGGTCTGTCAACTGGTAATGAGACGCCAGACTCATGGTGAAGTTACTATACAACTTGAAGTCATCATAGTAAGTGTAATTACTCAAACTACTATACCCATTCACCGACATCACACGGAAGTCATAACGCATACCCAAGGCACATTGCAATCGACCGAACTCTGCCTTATGCAAGAAGTAACCACCCATTGAGAGGGCTGCGAAGTTCGGAACGAAGGCTGGTTGTTTAGTTCCTGGATAGTTGAAGTTCGTTTGATAGGTATTAGATAAGCCTGCATCTGTGGTCATGTTCCATCGTTTCCACTTAGCATGCCAGAGCACATCAAACTTATAAGTCTTCAATATCAAGTCCTGAACAGGTATCCAACTCCATTGCACCTTCTTCCTGTTTTCAAACTCCTGACGCAAGTTCTCTTGGAAAGAAAGGGTGAAGTCGAGACGGTGATAAGCGTTAATATCCCACTTCAATTCGCCTTTCAGCGTTACATGTTGCGACTGCTGGAAGGGCGGCTTAATGCTATATGAGAAGGGCTTAACGGTCTCTGGATCTGGACGACCATACTCGAAGCGTTTGAGGAGTTGGTTCAAATCGGATATCTTACTAGCATAATAGATTCCACTTCGTTGGTAATAAATACTCGAGAAGAGCGTCGCTGTCACCTTTCTCCCTTGATATCCTGCAAGCGCAGAGAGGCTTATTGTGTTATAACCAGTATTGTTTAAGACGTAATCGGCAGTACGATAATCACCGCCTTTTGTGTACATTCCATGTAGGCGCAGACCGATGTTCTTGCGCCCAGCTTCTATACTACCTGAACCGCTAAAGCCCCTTGCGTTGGTGTCATATCCCATATTGACATTACCGCTCACCATGGTCTTCTTGTTTCCATAAGGTAGTGGAGCATCATTCAAGAGAACAACTCCGCCCATCGCACCAAAGCCATAACGAATGCACTCGGCACCCTTGACTACCTCAACCATACTCGATCCCGTATAGTCTAACTCGGGTGCATGATCGGCTCCCCAGCTCTGACTTTCGAGTCGAACACCATTATTCATCAATAGGATTCGACTACTGTGCATACCTTGAATAACAGGTTTGGCGATCGTGTTTCCCGTGCTAATTGAACTCACGCCAGGCACCGTCTCAAGTAGTTTGGCTAATGAGGTTGCACCACCTTTCTCCAATGCCTCTTGACTAATTGACGCCGATTGCTGCAAGACGGAGGTGTGTCGTTGCAAAGCCGTAACCGTCACATTATCCAACTGTTTAGAGTCATCTTTCATCGTCAAGAGCACTTGCCCGTCAGAAGGAACAACTATCAAGCGTGACAAGTTCTTGTAACCTATATAAGAGACCGACACCTTTATGCGAGTTACAGGATGTTTGAACTTAGCCACACAACGACCGTTAATATCCGTGACAACAGGAGTTGACAAGCCTTCGCAATGTATCACAGCACCAACGAGGGGCTCTTGAGATTGTTCAGCAACTACGGAAAAGGTGACAGAAGAACCTTCGTTCTTATCATCATCACCAACATGTTCCCTCCCATGCGCCGTTATCGAGGCTAAGAGTGGAGGCGAGAAAAGTAACAAGGAAGACATTAGGATTGTAGATGACAATAATCTAACATGCCTTCCAAAGTCCATCTTTAATTTAATCATATATTATCAGATTGTGAGTAGTTTATCACTTAAGTTTATGCAATTCTCCCACTCTTTGCAGGAGAAATGAGTATCTTTTAATATGCTACTCAGTTCATAAATTAAGCTTAGAGATCTATTGGCTATTGCCTACAGATCCGCAGATTCGTAGATGTTTGTTTGTAGATGAAGTCTTATTCAGTACTTTATTCTATACAACATCTTTATCGGTTGCAAAGGTATAGATATTTATTTAATACAGCAATACCCACTATTAGCGATTTACATATTATCTAATTCAAAGTAAGAATAAGGTTCTTTCCATTTGAAGAGGGCGTTTCTTGAATATGAAGAAAGGCTCTCCTTGAATCAAGAAGAGCCTCTCTTCGTGGCAAGAAGGGCGTTCCGTTCTTTACACCTTTGGGTCTATTACTTACAGAACAGACTGCACCTCTTGCATATCCTTTATATTCTTCATACTCTCAACGATCATCTCCACGTCCTTACGATCATGCACTTGCATCTCAATGGTACCATCGAATATGCCGTTGTCACTCGTGATGGTGATCTTACGGATATTAACTCCTAACTGGTCAGAAAGCACATCGGCAATGTCGTGTAACATACCTCTTCTATCAATACCACGTATCTGTATGGCTGCTTCAAAGAGTAAGCTGCGGTGCATGTCCCACTTTGCATCCAATATGCGAGTACCATAACTGGCTTTCAATTTGGCTGCTACTGGACATGAACGCTTGTGTATCTCGATGTGATTCTTATTATCAATATAACCCAAGATATCGTCCCCGGGGATGGCATGACAGCAATGTGGGAAGATGTAACGATAGATATTATCCTCATTGATGAAGATAGGTTTCTTCTTATTCAGGCTCTTGGTCACAACGATCAATCCCTCTGTAAGACCAGAATCATCGGTATCTATAGATCGAGTCTCCCGCTTTCCAGCCTTCAAGAAAGGAACATAACGACGCCAACCACGCTTTTCTGTAGGCTTATCTGCCTTGTTCTTCCCTCGAAGTTCATCAAGATCTGTATCGCCAAGAATGACCGTCTTGTCTCCAATAGATAGGAAGAGACTATCATGCTTCTTTAGGTCGTGCAACTCACAAAGCCTATCTAATACAGCCGTAGTCATCTCTAAGTCGTTTGCTTTCAACCATTGGGACAACTTCTCCTCACCAGTCTTTTGTATCTGACGACTCTCTCTGCGGAGGATTGCCTGTATCTTAGCTTTAGCCTTAGCAGTCGATACGAAGTTGATCCAAGAGGGGTCGACATGCTGTGACATAGACGTGAGGATCTCAACCTGATCACCGCTTTGTAGCTTGTGACTAAGCGGTACTAGCTTGTGATTAACCTTTGCTCCAATGCAGTGACTACCAAGGAATGTGTGTATCTGAAAGGCAAAGTCGAGTGCAGTACAGCCTGCCGGCATTGTTTTAATCTCACCTTTTGGAGTGAAGACAAATATCTCGGAGGCAAAGAGATTGAGCTTAATAGCATCTAAGAAGTCCATTGCGTCAGGTTGAGGATCATCCAGTATCTCCTTGATAGTGCTAAGCCATTCATTCAATTCTCCCTCATCTTCGGCTATTTCCCCACCATCCTTATATTTCCAATGGGCTGCAAATCCTTGCTCGGCAAGCTCATCCATGTGTTCAGAACGAATCTGCACCTCTATCCATCGACCCTTTGATGACATCAAGGTAACGTGCAATGCCTGGTAACCATTAGCCTTTGGATGGTTCACCCAGTCGCGAAGTCGATCGGGATGACTCTTGTATATCTGACTAATGGCGACGTAGATTTGGAAGCAGTTATTGATTTCTTCTTCCTTAGACTTAGGCTTATAGATGATTCGAACAGCAAGGATATCATAGATCTCTTCGAATGTTACATGTTTATTCTGCATCTTACACCAAATGGAGTAAGGGCTCTTCACACGTGCTTTCAACTCATATTCAAACCCCATCTTATCGAGTTCTTTGCGGATAGGAGCAGTGAACTCGTCGAAGAGAGTGTCGCGTTGTGCTTGTGTAGAAGCCAACTTCTTCTCAATAGAAGCGTATGCATCGGGATGCTCGTAACGGAAACTTAGATCCTCCAATTCGGTCTTTATCTTATTAAGACCTAGTCGATTGGCAAGCGGCGCATAGATATAGAGCGTCTCACCAGCTATCTTATATTGCTTGTTAGCAGGCTGAGAAGCGAGGGTGCGCATATTGTGCAAGCGGTCGCAGATCTTAATGAGTATGACCCGAATGTCGTCACTCATCGTCAATAAGAGCTTCTTGAAGTTCTCGGCTTGAGCGGAGGCTTGCTCTCCAAAAATGCCTCCAGAGATCTTTGTCAGACCATCAACTATCTGCGCAATCTTCGATCCGAAGATGTTTTCAATATCCTCTACCGTGTAGTCCGTATCCTCTACAACATCATGTAATAAGGCTGCACTGATACTCGTTGCACCGAGTCCCATCTCCTCACAAGCTATCTGGGCAACAGCGATTGGGTGCAAGATGTATGGTTCACCTGACAATCGGCGAACCCCTTTATGAGCCTGTCGTGCGAAGTTGAAAGCCTTAGTTATGATGTCAACCTTCTTACGATGACGCGAGGCAAGATAGGTATCAAGAAGATGTTGGAAGGCTTCATCAACCATCTTCTCATAATCAATCGCTTTTACTTCTGTTCGTTCCTTGTCTTTATCCATAGTGCATCCTCTCCTATAATATAATAAGGTGAAAGACTTGTTTAGTGCATCATTACGCCCTGTCTATGTAGTACGGTTGTTTGGTTCGCGTTAGTAGCAACGACATTAGGGTTGGTTTTCTCGAATGATGCCTCATCTTGATATATAAGTTCTTTGCTATAGTTAAACTTCTCAATCATATCTACTGGCAATCTTAACTTAGCCATTCCGTAAGTGGAAAGGGCTTTCACTACGCCCAACTTGTACTGTGGATTAAGCGTTTTAATCTTATCTAAATCAATCCCCAAAACGTCTGCCACCTTCGCTAATGTGACGTCTTTCTCTATCACAACAGTATCACATTGAGCCGGAAGATTGGTTGGAAGCGGTGTTATATTATAATCGCCATAGTAATTCATCACGTAGTTTACAGCAATAAAAGCAGGCACATAACCCCGTGTCTCTTTAGGGAGATAACGGTAAACAGCCCAGAAGTCGGATCCACCACCAGCCTTGGCAATAGCACTACTCACACGTCCTGGTCCACAGTTATAAGCTGCCAAGGCTAGAGTCCAGTCTCCGAAACGATTGTAAAGATCGCTTAGAAAGCGTGCAGCAGCATAGGACGACTTCTCGGGATCACGCCTTTCATCAATATAATTATCTATTTGGAGGTTGTATTGCTTACCTGTAGTTGTCATGAACTGCCATAGTCCTGCGGCTCCAACTCGTGATGTTGCGTTAGGGTCAAGACCAGACTCTATGATTGGAAGATACTTCAGTTCTTGTGGTAGACCATAGGTGCGCAAAGCCTTTTCAAAGAATGGGTTATAATAGCTGGCACGCCCAAGTAGATAACTGGTAGACTTTCGCCCAGCCTTTGTGTACCTATCAATATATCGTTTCACTTCGTCATTACAAGTCAATGTCATCACTTCTGAAAGGCTACGCATCTTACGATCAATGCCTTCCAAACCCTCTTCTATGTCTTCAATACTCCCTTTCTCTGTTGTTTTCCCACTATTCAAGCCTTGGAGTTTACCACTTTCATAGAACTTATCATCCGTGTAATTAACATCAACATAACCTGTCAGTAAGCTATCAGCAGTTGGTATGCTAACATCCAAAGTATTGCCATGATCATCCACAACAGTTTGTCTTTGCGCATGCAAACTACTGGTTGACACCAGTGCAATTAGGAGTGAAACGAAATATATCTTATGGTTCATTACGTCTTATTTAGTTAACGCAAATACAGTGCGTCACTGCTTAGAATGTCAAACTACAGCCTAACCCTATTGCCGATGAACGGAAGGGATGATTCGGTGTAGTGATACTCTTATCTGGAATAACCATCGGTGCAATGTGCAACGAGAGGTCATCTGAAATATTAAAATCTGATAGAGAGGCATCTACGTAAGCATCAATTACTGATAAAGCATAGACCGCCACGGTTGCAAAGATACTCAAATCACGCCACCGGCGATAGCGATCTTTGCGTTGTTTAAATATGTTCTTATAGCGTTCTTCATTAGCAGGTGTAATCGTTGTGCCCAAATGCAAGAAGCTATTATAACTCTGTGTCGTAGGGTCATTATCGACAAGGTCGACGTATGCCTGTGCATAGTCATGATACATCTGATTATTCCATGTCATGGCGTAAATACACCCAACAAAGCCGCCATAGAATATCGGGAGCTTCCAATACTTACGATTATAAACCTGTCCAGCACCGGGTAGTACCAATGCTAACCACAATGCCCTCTTAGGATTAGGACGCCATTTTGCCCAGTCACGAGCTTGCTTTTTCACAAGACCGAGGCTATCCCTACGTACAACAGAAGTGAGACGTCCTTCATCATCAGGTGTCGTGATTGCTTTTTCCTCTATGTACTTATCCTGTGAATTAGGAACTTTTACAACGGAAGAATCGCCTGGGTAGATTACTTTTATCGTATCTTCAAGGACATTTTGAGCCTGCATACTCATTGAACACATGAGCATCCCTACCACTAATATCCCCCTACGAATTATATTCTTCACCATCATCACTATCCGTTCTAATTAACTAATACCCGTAAAGGAAGTACCTTACTTTATCTTATCCATCACTTCCATGATATGCTCCAACTCTTCTTCTGAAGCAAACGGAATACTTATCTTTCCTTTTCCACTCGCATTGCAGCTCATCTGAACCTTTGTATTAAAGAAAGAGGAAAGGCGTTGCTTAAGGATATTAAACTCCTCCGGCAGACGTGCGCGAGCCGCTATTTTCTTCTTAGCAGACTGTATGTCTTCTCCTCTATTAAGCCGCTGGCATAGCTCCTCGACCTTTCTAACGCTATAACCATTCTTTAGTATCTCACGATAAAGCTTCAGTTGTAATGCCGGACTATCTAACGATAGCAATGCACGAGCATGTCCCATATCAACGTACTTCTTCTGTAATGCCATCTGAACTTGCGCTGGGAGCTTCAGAAGACGAAGATAATTAGCAACAGCTGCACGACTCTTTCCAACTCGTTCTGCCACTCTCTCTTGCGTCATACCACTCTTCTCCAACAAGTGCTCATAGGCAAGTGCAATCTCAATAGCATTCAAGTCCTCACGCTGGATATTCTCTACCAACGCTAACTCCATCACACTCTCGTCCTTAATCGTTCGAATATAAGCAGGGATAGCTGTCAATCCTGCCAACTGACTCGCACGCCAACGTCGCTCACCAGCGATGATCTGGAAGCGGTTATCAGCTATCTGTCTCAATGTGATCGGTTGTACTAATCCAAGTTCACGAATGCTATTCGCCAACTCTTCCAAAGCGACTGGATCAAACTCACGACGTGGTTGATTAGGATTCGCCTCAATCTGATCTAAGGCAATCTCATTTATGGTTGAACTACCTTGCGTACTAACAGTTTCGGTAGAGATCAGCGCATCAAGTCCACGCCCTAACGCATTAGTCTTTGTATTTCGATTGTATTTCTTATGTACAGCCATTGGTTATTTCTTATTCTTTTCGATGATTTCTTTTGCCAAACTAAGATGATTCTTTGCTCCAGTAGAGTCTGCATCATAGAGGATAACAGGTAATCCATGACTCGGACTCTCGGATAGTTTGACGTTACGTTGTATGACAGAACGGAACACCAGTTCCTGGAAATGACGCTTAACTTCATCATATATCTGTCGAGCTAATCGAAGACGACTATCATACATTGTCAATAAGAAGCCTTCTATCTCAAGCTTCGGATTAAGCTTACTCTTAATGATCTTGATTGTATTCAACAATTTGCTAATACCTTCCAAAGCGAAGTATTCACACTGAACAGGTATGATTACGGAATCAGCTGCAGTCAAGGCATTGACCGTAATAAGCCCTAATGACGGACTACAGTCAATCAAGATGTAATCATAATCATCACGGATACCAGCAAGCAGATTGCTCATCACCTTTTCACGCCCGCTGAGTTTCAACATCTCAATCTCGGCTCCGACAAGGTCAATATGGCTTGGTACGATATCAAGCCCTTCGATATCAGTTGTGTAGATAGCGTCTCTTATGTCTGCATGGTCAATGATACATTCGTAAAGCGAACAATCCACTTCTTTTATATCTACGCCCAAACCACTTGAAGCATTAGCCTGTGGATCGGCATCGATAACCAACACACTCTTCTCTAAAGTAGCAAGAGAAGCCGCTAAATTGATAGTGGTTGTTGTCTTTCCAACACCACCTTTTTGGTTGGCGAGAGCGATAATCTTTCCCATTTCTCTATATATTCCAAATACGTTTATTAGGCTACAAAGATACACAAATTATGCGAGACAGGGAGCTTTATAAACCTTTTTTCGTACTTTTGCATCCAATCAAAAGCGAAAACAATGGATTTTACTAAACCACTTATACTCATCTCTAACGACGATGGATACCATTCGAACGGTATTCGCACGTTGGTTTCTTTCCTCACAGACTTTGCGGATGTGGTTGTTTGTGCACCTGAATCGGGACGTTCTGGATTCTCTTGTGCATTCTCTGTAACCGATTATTTGTTATTGAAACAGCGTCATAACATTCCTAATTGTGAGGTATGGTCATGCACAGGAACACCTGTCGATTGTGTGAAACTATCTTTAGATCAAATCCTCAAAGAGCGTAAACCAGATTTAATCCTTAGTGGCATCAACCATGGCGACAACTCTTCTGTGAATAATCACTACAGTGGTACAATGGGAGCAGCCTATGAAGGATGTATGAAATATATTCCTTCTATTGCCTTCTCAAGCTGTGACTATAACACAGAAGCCGACCTCTCTTACCTCAGGAATTACGTAAGAAAGATTGTAAAGAAGGTTCTTTCCGATGGACTCCCTAAGGGCGTATGCTTGAATGTGAATTTCCCAAAGGTGGAGAAGTTCGCTGGCTTGAAGGTTTGCCGTATGGGATTCGGTAGTTGGACACGGGAGGTTGAACGTTGTAAACACCCTCGTGGCTTTGATTACTATTGGATGATTGGGCACTATCGAAACGATGAACCCGATGCCACCGACACGGATCAATGGGCTTTAAATCATGGCTATGTATCGGTTACGCCAACACGTATTGACGTCACAGACTACGATATGATTGAGAAGATGAACACGTGGAATACCCTCTAAACACTTGATATATGAAGTATTACTTGATTGTTGGTGAGGCCTCTGGCGATCTACATGCTTCACGACTGATGCAGTCTTTGATGCAGTATGACCCTGCTGCCGAGTTCCGCTTCTTGGGTGGAGATCTAATGCAGAGAGTGGGCGGAACTAGGGTTAAACATTATCGGGAACTTGCCTACATGGGCTTTGTGCCGGTTCTACTCCACCTACCCACTATCTTCAAGAACATGAAGATGTGCAAGGAAGACATCGTACGTTGGCAACCCGACGTAGTGATCCTCATCGACTATCCAGGCTTCAATCTTAGTATCGCCAAATATGTAAAGAAGAATACAAACATACCAGTCTTCTATTACATCTCACCGAAGATATGGGCATGGAAAGAGTGGAGAATCAAAGCTATTAAGCGTGATGTGAAGGAGATGTTCTCTATTCTTCCGTTTGAGATACCCTTCTATGAGAAGAAACATCACTACAAAATACATTACGTTGGCAACCCAACTAAGGAGGAGATAGACAACTTCCAGCATGTTTACACAGAATCGAAAGACGAGTTCTGTCAGCGTAATAACTTATCGTCGAAACCAATTATTGCAATCCTTGCAGGCAGTAGGAAACAAGAGATAAAGGATAATCTTCCGTCAATGCTTGAGGCTGCACGCCACTTTGAAGATTATCAAATGGTGATTGCGGCAGCCCCTTCTATCGAGAAATCATACTATAAGAAATATCTTGGAGATAGTGAAGCTAAGATGGTGGAGTTGCAGACTTACGAGTTACTCACCCACTCCACAGCGGCGTTAGTCACGAGTGGAACCGCAACACTTGAGACCGCTTTACTCAACGTTCCACAAGTGGTTTGCTATGAGACGCCCGTTCCGAAGCTCATTCGTTTCGCTTTCAAGCATATTATAAAGGTGCGTTTCATCTCCCTCGTCAACCTCATTGCCGATAAAGAAATCGTACAGGAATTACTCGCCGACCGCTTTTCAATTTACAATATAGCCAATGAGTTATATCGAATCTTACCTGGTCAGCCTGCTCGTGAGCGCATGCTTGCCAATTATCAAATCGTTCGGGAACGCTTAGGAGATGCTGTTGCACCTGATAATGCAGCGAGGATAATGGTTGAAAAGCTAACCAGCAACATTGCACAAGCAAACATCCCATAGCAAAGTAGCAATGAGTTTCAAGTGTAACGCAGCAATGCCTCGTTAGCAACGAACAAGCAGGTGCAAATGAAGAGACGCCCTTCTTGCCATGAAGAAAGCCTCTTCTCACATCAAAGAGACGCCCTTCTCCCACGGAGATAGGCGTCTCTTTGAATATAGATAGTACCATAAAGTAGGGACAGACGCCCTCGTCTGTCCGCCAAATCGCATCTAATTCGTAACGAACTCCCCCTTCTTATGCGGACAGACGAGGGCGTCTGTCCCTACTTTTTGGTGCCACTTGAATAGAAAGAAACCTATCCAGATTAGCTTCCATTAGGCACTCCTCCCCTCTGGAGAGGATGGGTAGGGTTTCCGGACGAGGACGTCTATCCCTATTTCTTTGCATTGTTTAGGGGATATATCCACTCATCTAAGGAGGCAATAGGAAGCTGGCGGAGATTTCTTAAAGTGTTCTTTGCTCAATAAGATGACCTGTTTGCACTCCTTGTCTAATAGGCTTCCGCATTCTTTCTCCCTATCTTCCAGTCCCTTTCCCATGCGTCTTGTGTCTTTTTCATCTATATCTTTTATTAGTCTCATCGTGATGAAACCAATGTCTCATCATGATGAAGCCAGTGTCTCATCGTGATGAAACCATTGTCTCTTCACGATGAAACTAACTTTATGTGCGTGTGTAAATGATGCGCAACACGTCAGAAAGAAATGGGGAACGGGTGATAAATAATGCTGAAACAGGTGGAAAACGATTCGCAAACGGGTGAGAAAGATTGGTCAAACCTGTTAAATAAAGGGGCTCTAACCATACATAACAAGGAAGTTAAAGAATGGACGACTTACTTGAATATACAAGTAGAGGCACTCTCTAACTTCCATGATTATATGTATCTGCAAGTGTCAAACAGGCTTATACGTACAAATAAGACTTACAAATACTCCCTCTCTTTCGCACTAATCTTACGCTTCCTCCACCTGTGTCTTCGGCCAATTAACGAGATAAAGGTGCTCCGTAGCACGGGTGAATGCCGTATAGAGCCAGTGGATATAGTCGGGAGTTAGCATTTCATCGGTCATATAGCCCTGGTCAAGATAGATGTGCGCCCACTGCCCACCTTGTGCTTTATGGCAGGTAATAGCATATCCGAACTTCACTTGCAAAGCGTTGTAATAATCATCTTCACGTATCTTCTTCATACGATCAGACTTCAGTGGCACGTCGGCATAATCTGCCAGTATTTGTTGAAAGAGTTGTTCGTTCTGTTCGTGCGTTAGTGCTGGTGCTTCTGTTGTGAGCGTATCGAGAATAACAATCATATCCTCCTCGGTATTGTCGTAATCGGGGAATGATAAGGTAACATCGGCAAAGCGGAACCCATAAAGCTCCCGCACATTACGAACACTACGCACGATAGCATGGTCGCCATTGGCTATGAAGGAAAGACCTTCCGCTTGTTTTTCTTTATACTTATTCTTCACCACCATCAACATATCGCCCGTTGTCAATTCCTCTTCACGCCCTAATACCATATTACGAATACCCTGATTGAAGATATTGGCACGCTTATTCGACCGTGTGATAACCATGGTTTCATCTATTCCTACTTCTGCATAACTCGTTGAAAGGCTTTCTATGAGTTCATCGCCAGGTACGATCGAGATGTCGGCAAAGCCTTTGAGGCGAATCTTGGGTAGTGCTGTTGCTTGGTCGTGGGTAATCATTTGCCGAATGATGGTGGCATTATAAAGGATACCAGAGTCTTGGCTCTGACGGAGAACTTCATTCAAATCACACTCATAGACCTTCAAGCCATAAGCAGCTAACACGTCAGCACGTAAGGCGGGACTCTCAGCTTCACCCACAGGGGGCAACTGCGCCTTATCACCAATCAGCAACATTCGACAGTTGCGTTCGTTATAAACAAACTGAATGAGGTCGTCTAACAAGCAACCACTCCCAAAGGTGGAGTTCACGGAGGTTAGACTTATCATCGAGGCTTCGTCTATCATGAACAAACGATTACGATAGAGATTCGCATTGAGGTTGAACTTTCCATCCAATCCAGCGAACGTTCGCTCTCGATAGATACTTCGATGAATGGTAGCAGCAGGTTGACCAGAGTTTAAAGAGAATACTTTTGCTGCACGACCAGTGGGTGCGAGAAGGCTTATCTTGTATTGCAAGTCTAAGAGCGTGCGCACAATAACACTTGCCAAGGAGGTTTTGCCCGTACCAGCACTACCTCGGAGTATCATCACACAACGCTCATCGCTATCGGTCATGAAGCGTTCGAAGACATCAAGGGCATGTATCTGGTCGGTGGTCGGATCGAACGGGAAGTTACGAAGTATTTGATACTTTAAACTATCATACATGTGTCTTACCTTTTATATTACCACTCTGATAGGTCGGCTTGGCGTTCTACACGCTGCTCAACATCGTCGGGCAACTTTGGAAAGAAGTCTATCCCAGTTATACGCTCCACATCATCAACAGTGTTCACATACTCCATCTTCTTATGTCCCTTAGCCGATGTATTACGACAAACGAATCCAATTGCTTTTGGAGTAGGCTTCAACCGCAATATAACCTTATAGAAGGCTTCTGGTACCTGCACCTTATTAATACCAATACGCTTGTGTGGCTGCTTGAAATAAATCGGTCCGCAAACAATAAAGACATCGCCATACCGCTTCGCCCACGTGCGACATTGCTCTTCTATTGAGTTCCATAACCCACTATTCAAAGCATGATCTTGCGGACAAACATTTGTCATCAGGAAACTTTGTACCATCGCCGTCTCACTCCATCTATTGTCACCAGCAGGACACATGTGCCCTCGGTCATAGCCTGAACGCATATAATCGTAAGTATCCACACGAGGTTCTGGCACGTCATCATCAGCATGGAACTGCACACCATTACGCTTTACTGCACCATCAACATGATTAGCTGTGAGGTGCCATGCCACCCAGTTCGGTGTCTTCGTATCTATATTATAGGATGCGGTATAGCCTTCTCGATAAAGCAAAAGAGATGAAACTCCCGCCTTCCCCTGCGGTATTTCTAACCCATTCTTATCCGCTTGCTCTGTACTTTGAACATCTTTGAAAGAGTGCTCCAAAGCTGCTAAACTAACTCTTCCTTTGCCCGACTGACATGAAATAGCCAGCAATGATAAGGCGAAGATATAGCTTCTTACAAATATATGTTTCATCGTTCCCTTATGTTATAATCATCTATTAGAACGGCAAAGATACAATATTCTTATTACATCACACTCCTTTTCACCTAATTAACAGCATTCCCACTCCCCTTATCTTCCCTTCATTGAAATGTAACTTATCCTATTTTTTCCTTTTAAGTTGAACCCTCTTCGTGCTTTAAGTTAAAGTCCTCGAGACGTCTAAGTTTATGTCCTTTGCTACTTTAAGTTAAAGTATGAAAGGATGATAACTATATGGTGGAATGTAACAATGGTAACGATGGTTGGAACACATATTACTTATAATATCATGTACCTATATTACTTTGTCTTTAGAACATGTTACTTAAAATATGAGATCCATCAACTACTCCGTCTTAAAAGTACATTCCATTATCTGAAGGAGACTTATTTTTACTCTATTATGTACTTTTGAGTAGGGTTTCAAGGCTTGATGTTTTTAGAAGTTTTATTTGCTTATATTCTAAAAAAAACGTACTTTTGCCATCACTCACGTAATAAGAAATTCTAAATCACACATTTATATCTATGAGTTTGAAAATCGTTGTACTTGCTAAGCAGGTACCAGACACAAGAAACGTGGGTAAAGATGCGATGACAGCTGAGGGCACGGTGAATCGTGCAGCACTGCCAGCAATCTTCAACCCAGAAGACCTAAACGCTTTAGAGCAGGCCTTACGACTGAAGGATCAAGACCCAGATGCCTCTGTTGGTATTTTGACTATGGGTCCTCCACGTGCTGGAGAAATTATCCGACAAGGACTTTATCGTGGTACAGATACCGGTTGGTTACTTACCGATCGCAAGTTTGCTGGTGCTGACACCTTGGCTACCTCTTACGCCTTGGCTACAGCCGTAAAGAAGATTGGGGATGTAGACATTATCATTGGTGGTCGTCAAGCTATTGATGGCGATACGGCACAGGTGGGTCCACAGGTTGCACAGAAATTAGGTCTCAATCAGGTTACTTACGCTGAAGAGATTCTAAAGGTTGAAGACGGAAAGGCAACTATTCGCCGTCATATTGATGGTGGTGTTGAGACGGTCGTAGCCCCATTGCCAGTACTGATTACTGTTAATGGTTCTGCAGCACCTGCTCGCCCATGTAATGCTAAGCTCGTTATGAAGTACAAATACGCTACATGTCCTATGGAGCGTAAGGGTAATGAGCCTTGGGCTAACCTCTACGAAGAGCGTCCTTACCTCACTTTGAACCAATGGTCAGTTGCTGACGTTGATGGAGACGAAGCTCAATGCGGTCTTAGCGGTTCGCCAACAAAGGTGAAAGCAGTGCAGAACATTGTCTTTCAAGCTAAGGAGAGTCAGACGCTAACAGGCTCTGATGAGGATATTGAAGGACTTGTTAAGGAACTATTAGGAGAGAAGATAATTGGTTAAAAGCCTCTCCCCCAACCCCTCTCCGAGTGGAGAGGGGCGTAGAATGTTCTATTAAACATAAGATTGAACATTATGGGGAGGTGTCATATAAACATAAGAAAATCCCCCAGCAAGTGAAACATTTCACTCCCCTCTCCAATCGGAGAGGGGGCGGGGGTGAGGCGTATGAACAACGTATTTGTATATTGCGAAATAGAAGAGACCACCGTACAGGAGGTTTCGCAGGAGCTATTGACTAAGGGTCGTAAGCTCGCTAATGAATTGGGTGTTGAGTTACATGCCATTGTTGCTGGTAGTGGTATTAAGGGGAAGGTGGAAGACCAGATTCTGCCTTACGGAGTAGACAAGCTCTTTGTCTTTGATGGTGAGGGACTATTCCCTTACACATCTGCACCCCACACAGACATCCTTGTTAATCTCTTCAAAGAGGAGAAGCCACAGATTTGTTTGATGGGTGCGACGGTGATTGGTCGTGACCTCGGTCCACGTGTATCATCATCATTGACTAGTGGTCTGACTGCCGATTGTACACAACTAGAGATCGGTGACTACGATGACAAGAAGGCTGGCAAGCATTATGGGAATCTGCTTTATCAAATTCGCCCTGCTTTCGGTGGTAACATCGTAGCGACGATTGTCAACCCAGACCACCGTCCACAGATGGCTACGGTTCGTTCTGGTGTAATGCAGAAAACACTCTATGAGGGTAAGGCAAAGAATGAGGTTATCTATCCTGATGTTGCTAAATATGTGCCTGAAGTAGACTATGTTGTGAAGGTTATCGACCGCCATGTCGAACCAGCACAGAACAACTTGAAGGGTTCTCCTATCGTTGTTGCTGGTGGATATGGTGTTGGTTCTAAGGAAGGTTTCGACTTGCTATTCAAGCTCGCAAAGGAACTTCATGGTGAGGTCGGTGCTAGTCGTGCTGCTGTTGATGCTGGTTGGGTAGACCACGATCGCCAGATTGGACAGACAGGTGTAACCGTTCACCCTAAAGTGTACATCGCTTGTGGTATCTCCGGACAGATTCAACACATTGCTGGAATGCAGGACAGTGGTATCATCATATCTATTAACAACGACCCAGACGCCCCCATCAATGCCATTGCCGACTATGTCATCAATGGAACAGTTGAGGAGGTAGTGCCTAAGTTGATAAAGTATTATAAGCAGAACAGTAAATAAGGAAGCCTCACCCCCGACCCCTCTCCGAATGGAGAGGGGAGTAGACACTACTATTAGGTATTGTTAGGGAAGAGAGAATACAGCTATTAATTAGGTATGGGAAAGGACATGTCGCAATGGTTTGAGACTACTTCTGTTGATAGATATAAGCTATTAAAAGAATTTGCAAAGGAGAACAGACGCCACATGACGGATGCAGAGAAAGTCCTTTGGAAAGTTCTACGCCAATCAAAATGTAGCTTCAAATTCAGACGACAACATCCCATATATGATTATATCGCTGACTTCATTTGCTTAGAGAAGAGACTTATAATAGAGGTTGATGGGGCTTACCATTGCGAACCTCAACAACAAGAAGATGACCAAATCCGTACGGATATCCTCTCAGATATGGGGTACAAAGTGCTTCGCTTTACTAACGACGAAGTGCTATCGAACCCACATACTGTATTAAACATGATTAAAGAAGAAATAAATAACAAATAAATAAAAGCCATTAAACACCTCCTATAAAGCATATCACTCCCCTCTCCATTCGGAGAGGGGGCGGGGGTGAGGCTATTGGAACTTATGAATTATTATACTGACCACCCAGAGATAGCGTTTCACTTGAATCATCCATTGATGAAACGCATTGTAGAATTGAAGGAGCGTAACTACGCTGATGCCGCTACACACGCTGATGCACCAGTAAACTACGAGGACGCTATTGAGAATTACAAGCGTATCCTTGATATTACGGGAGACATCACAGCAAACATCATCGCACCTAACTCTGAAGCTGTCGATCAAGAAGGTCCACACCTCATTGATAACCGCATGCACTATGCAAGTAAGACGCTTGAGAACATCCAAGCCACTCGTCAAGCTGGTTTATGGGGCGTATCAATGCCACGCCAATATGGTGGCTTGAACCTTCCTAACGTCGTATTCTCTATGTTATCCGAGCTGATTGCAGCTGCTGATGCTGGTTTCCAGAACATTTGGTCATTGCAGTCATGTATCGACACGCTCTACGAGTTCGGTAATGACGACCAACGCCAACGCTATATCCCACGCATTTGTGCAGGCGAAACCATGTCAATGGACCTCACCGAACCAGATGCTGGTTCCGACCTCCAGCGCGTTATGCTCAAGGCTACCTTCGACGAAAAGGAAAACTGCTGGCGACTGAACGGCGTAAAGCGTTTCATCACCAACGGCGATTCCGACATCCACCTCGTCCTCGCCAGATCGGAAGAGGGCACACGAGACGGACGTGGCTTGTCTATGTTCATATACGATAAGCGCAATGGAGGCGTTGACGTGCGTCACATCGAGAACAAGCTCGGTATACATGGTTCGCCTACTTGCGAGCTTGTTTACAAGAATGCAAAAGCAGAACTATGTGGCAACACACGCATGGGACTCATCAAATACGTTATGGCATTGATGAATGGTGCTCGACTCGGCATAGCCGCTCAGTCGGTGGGTCTTGAGCAGGAGGCTTACAACGAGGGATTGGCATACGCAAAGGAACGTGCGCAATTCGGCAAGAAAATCATCACCTTCCCTGCAGTTTACGATATGCTCTCTCGCATGAAAGCGAAGCTCGACGCCGGGCGTTCGCTATTGTATCAGACGGCTCGTTACGTTGATATCTATAAGGCATTGGAGGATATTGCTCGTGACCAGAAGCTCACTCCTGAGGAGCGTCAAGAGATGAAGAAGTACACAAGACTGGCTGATGCTTTCACTCCGCTAGCCAAGGGTATCAACTCTGAATACGCTAACCAGACTGCTTACGACGCTATCTCTATCCATGGAGGCTCTGGCTTCATCATGGAGTACAAGTGCCAACGCTTGTATCGTGATGCGCGTATCTTCTCTATCTATGAGGGTACAACGCAACTCCAGGTAGTAGCTGCTATTCGTTACATCACCAACGGCACCTACTTTTCTATCATGAAGGAGATGCTCGAGGGCGAACTCGCTTGCGACTGCATGAAGGCTTTGCGCGATCGTGTTGCCCGTCTCGTTGAGCTTTACGAGGAGTCAATCGAGAGGGTAAATGCTTACGATAATCAGGATGTCCACGACTTCCTTGCTCGCCGTCTGTACAATATGACAGCCGATATCATCGGTTCGCTACTATTGATAGAAGATGCTTCTAAGGCACCAGAGTTATTCAAGAAGTCGGCTAATGTATTCGTTCGCATGGCAGAGGAAGAGGTGATTGGTCATGCTTCTTACATCAAGTCATTCGACCCAGCAGACCTTGCTAACTTCAAGGCTACGGACGATGAACCTGCTGAAGCATAATGATTAACACGCAAGAAACGTCTAACGGGAGGATGTGTCATTACATTTTCGACACATCCTCCTTATCTTTATTATATAACTAAACACACACTATGACCCAAGAGGAATACAATCAATTAGATTACAACTATATGCACTGCGCTGGTACGAACTGTCCGAAAGCTAACAGTTGTCTGCGCCACACAGCCTACACCATGCTCCACACGAACACAAATGAGCATTACACCCTAGCTAACCCACAGGTGATAACGGGCAAGCAGCCCTGCCCTATCTATGAGGAGGACCGCAAAGAGCGTTTCGCATGGGGCATCTCACACATATATGATAATGTGCGGGTTGCCGATATGGATAGTATCAGAAATGAGCTCATCTACACCTTCGGACGAATGGTGTATTACCGCATGAAACAAGGAAAGAGGGTGATTACAGAGAGCGAGCAACAGACTATAAGAGATGTCTTCAATGATATGGGATATAATGGAGCTGCTATTGAGTTCGACCGCTATGAGGAACAGTATCCTCGACTAATAAAGCTGTACACATCCGCATAATAATTCTTTCTCACTTATAGGATACACCAGTATCATCAGTATGATACTCCAGTATCATCAGGGTGATACTCCAGTATCATTAGGATGATATTCCAGTATCATTAGGATGATATTCCAGTATCATTAGGACTACCAGCGTGTCTTTACGCTCACAGCAGAAGTATTTCTTCCCAACTCTTTTGTCAAAAGTGCTGGTATAAGAGTTACTTATAGTTCTATTAAATAGAAATAGTTGTGAAGACAATAAATTTATCGTATATTTGCAATGGAATAATCCTTTACTTTATAATGAGATTCTCACAATGCTAAACAGAGTTGTCATAGATGGATATAAGTCTATTCGTCACATAGATTTAGAATTAAAGCCAATCAATATTCTGATTGGTTCAAATGGCGTGGGTAAAACAAACTTTATATCTTTCTTCAAACTAATAAACATCATTTACGAGCAGCGATTGCATAATTACACGATGCAGAATAGTGCTGAAAGACTATTCTATTATGGACAGAAGCACACTAAGGAGCTGAAAGGGTATCTGGAGTTTGGTGATAACGCTTATGGAGTAACACTCCAAGCACGAGACAACGGAAGTCTGTTCATTGCAGATGAGAGTAGTTATTATCAATCAAGACCTAACCATGTTTTTAACATAGATGAAAGTCAAATCAAAGACTCAACGACCTATAGAGATAAATGGCTGAGAGAGTATCTTCAAAGTTACAAGATATTCCACTTCCATGACACAAGCAAAGATGCGCCATTAAGAAGTAGCGCAAATGTCAATGACAACCGCTATCTCAAGACGGACGGTAGTAACCTCCCTGCATTCCTCTATATGCTACAAGAGAAATATCCCAAGACACTGAAACGAATAGAACTAACTGTCCGCTCTGTCATGCCGTACTTTGGTAACTTCTCTTTAGCACCATCACGACTCGATGAAGGTCAAATCAACTTGCAATGGAGCGATATGGAATATAGCGAAAAGTATTTTGATGCCAAAGATTTATCAGATGGTAGCATACGCTTCATAGCCCTTGCCACTCTATTGCTACAACCAACCCTCCCAAAAGTTATCATCATTGACGAACCAGAACTAGGACTGCACCCGACAGCTATTGTCAAGCTGGCAGGGATGATAAAGTCAGTAGCTGCTAGGGATTGTCAGGTTATCATATCCACACAGTCGGTAAACCTTATCAACAACTTTGATGCAGACGAGATTATCACCGCAGACCACAAAGACAAGCAATCTTCTTTCAGCAGATTAGATAGCAACGCCTTACAAGGCTGGTTAGATGATTATTCTTTAGGTGACTTATGGACTAAAAGCGTTATTAACGGACAACCAACATTACTATGAAACGACTGGTAATAATTGTAGAAGGTGAGACAGAAGAGAGTTTCGTCAATAACATACTTCGTCCCTTTTTCTATTCTCAAGGACTATATAATGTCATACAATGCTTTAAGACGAAACACTCCCACGGTGGAATATCCAAATACTCTTACATCAAAAAAGATGTTCTAAATATCATTTACGAGAGTGATGTGGTAGTGTCAATGATGATTGACTTCTATCGCCTACCATCAGACACCCCCGGCTTCAGCGAATCGACAGAGGTACAAACCCACAAGGAACAAGCTGATTTACTTGAAGCGAGAATGAAAGAGGATTTAGAAAATAGCCAGAACCAAAGGTTCGATAACTTTATTCCTTATATTCAACTTCATGAGTTTGAAGCTTTAGTGTTTGCGTCCATCAATGGTATCACCGACTTGTTTGAAAGGAACGAAATGAATTATGACGGACTAATAGATGTCATCCGACAATACCCCAACCCTGAGGACATTAATAACCTTCCTGATACAGCTCCTTCCGTACGATTGAAGAAACTAATTTATGGTTACAACAAAGTTGTTGATGGAATTAATATTATCACTACAGCGGGTATGTCTGTACTGTTGGAGAAATGTCCTCGATTCAAGGATTGGGTAGAACGCATGGAAGCAGCACTTAGAGAAGAATAAAGATAACTGATAGAAGTGAAATAAAACATGTGCCTTTATGGTGATATGCGAAATTATCTCTATCTTTGCAGCACGTACTTAAAAGGAAAGAATATGAAGAGATATATGCAAGCAAGCCTATTGTTAATGGGCTTCCTGTTGGTTCAATCAACCACAGCAATGGCGCAATGCCCTATCAAGGAACGGATTATGAATGGTGAAGGAGAGGCTGATTCGACATCGCAAGTAAGCTCTGCTCCTGCACTGGCAAGCTACACGTTGGTTATTTTCTTCGATAAGAAGAAAGGCAGCAAACCGCTCATGAAGGCGATCAAGACGAACGCCTGTACGATACTCTACAAATACAAGGAATCTAACGGAGTAGCGATTAAGGTGCGCGAAGGATGGGATATTGACAAAGCCATAGCCTACTTCAAAGGCGTGAAGGGCGTTCTAAGTATAGGCGTGAATGGTATCATGCAGCCCGAATAGGCATCTGTAACGTTCCAACAAACAATAAGGTCAGGCTAAGAACATAGACTGACCTTTCTTTGTTAGATAGTAGATAGGACGCGATTAGATGGTAGATAGCATGTGATTAGATGGTAAGAGGACACGTGATTAGATAGTAAGCGAGAGCATGATTACTTCTTCTTCGGATTGATGTTGAACTTCCATGCGAGCGAGAACATCACATATCGGGGAATACTATTGTGCCAAGTCTCCACGCGCCCTTGCTCATTTATAGTGTAACTAGTATTGTTCAACTGATGAAGAATATCGAACGCCTGCAACTTAGCCAACAAATGATTGTTGAAGAAGGAACGGGTGAGTTGTGCGTTCCAGAGCCAGTCTGACGTGTTCATCTCTGCTTGCTGATAGCCTCGACGCATAAAGACTGTCATGTCAGTGACTAATTGGAAATGGCAAGGAAGTGCCAAGGTCGTATTCAGTCCCACGTTATAGTCGCCTGCATGAATTGCCTCGAAGCCTGTGCGCTTGCTAGTGATTGAATAGTACTTTACGCCTCCGTGCAAGGCAAACTCTGCATTGTCATTAGCTCGATAATTCAACTTCAATGTGTTATCGAGTATCACATTCCCCACTATACTACGCTCGTTTCCCGTGCTACCCAGCGTCTGTGCCATATCCACCGAGTGCCTATATTCTGCTGCGAGGTTGTTATCAATCGTCAACCGATTGTTCTTATCCAATGCACGTGTGAAGTTGAAACTACCATTAATATGCCAGTTACCATTCACACTAACGGGTAGGATGTGCGACACGGAGGTCGTTTTATCATATTGCAGACCGTATGCTACAGCGTTATCCGTCTGATTATAGCTTGCACTCAGGCTGATATTCTGTTGATGCTGACCGCGGAATGTCACATTACCCGTCACATAGTACTTATGAATATCACGCAACTTGCTATTGCCCTCACGCACATATAGCGGATTACTGTCGTCTCGGTAAGTGGTAAGAAGCGTCATATCGGGGAAGTCCGAACTCATCCCCATGCGCACTGACCATTGACCTTGCTTCTCCAAAGAGAGCATAGGTTCGAAGAATGTCCGCTGTCGACTGATGTGCTGCATACCCATTCGTTCATAGTTCAAACTGGCATGCAAGAGGCGAACGGGTACTCCCACACGGAACTCGGCACCGAAGAGTAGGCTCTTTAATGACGAATAAGATAGATTGAAGAGGTGCTCATGCCGACGCTCGCGATACTTATAAGTGTTGTTACCATCCAATGCGCCCGCCATCATCAAGGCTGTTGATGGTGGGAGATTATCGAGCGAATAAGGTCCGGCACCTATCCTATCGAGTCGGTAAAGGAGGTTATTTGCCTTGTTAAAGTTATAGATGTACTTGTATTCTGGGGTCACACTGCGGTCGCGATAGTTCCATGCATAATACAATCCAGCCGTTAGCTTGAGGTTCTGATTCGGTGTATTGAGATAGCGCACACGCTTATCTGCAGGCAAGGCAGCCGTTGGGTATTGCAAGTCGGACGATGATAATGAGCGATTCAGGTCTCGAGTGTAATACACCTGACCTGTTACTCCGAACATATCACTCATAAACACCTTCCATCCCACACTATTATCGAATGAGAAACCATAGTGCTTTACATCGTTACTCTGGCTTTCCATCAGTCGGCTCAACAATGAATTATGTACCGAGTCACGCTGGTTATCCAATCCCCAACCCGTCTTCTTCTTATAAGACGCAGCCAGATTCGATGTCACATAATAGGCATCCTTTACTAAAACTAACATATTGGTTGCTTGCCACGACGTACTACTATTCCGCATATTCGACACCACCTTACGATAGGAGTCACCATCGGGTAAGAAAGTTTGAGTGTTCGTCTTCGTTACTAAATTATCGTTCGTATGCTCCCATGTAACATCACTTTGGAACCAAGAGATCGGTGAACCCAAGGGGCGCATATAAGAGAGTCCTGCTGTCTTCGTCGTTGTTAGTCCGTCAGAAACATCCTGCGGCGACCATTCCCCATCAAGTCTTGCCCGCTGATTATCGTTTAGGTTGTTCATATTAAAGTATGTCCCGATACGCTCCTTATCGGAGAACTTCAGGAGAAAAGCACGTGTCTTATAACGATGTTGAGTACCTGCTCCAGCCTCAAAGTTGCCCATGTAGCCCGTAGCATACTCCTTCTTCAGTCGTACATCCATTGTATATACCTTGTCGCCCATGTCTTTTCCCATCATCTGTGACTTCTGTCCAGCCTTATTGAACACCTTTATCTTGCTTACTGTATAGGCTGGCAGGTTCTCCAAAGCCATCATTGGGTTACCAGAGAAGAAGTTATTGCCATTGACCAATAGGCTCTCTACGTACTTACCATTGACATATATCTGTCCATCCTTCGTCAGTTTCGCCCCCGGCAAGCGTGCCACTAAAGTCTCCAGCATGCTCCCTTCAGGCAGATTAAACGCATCGGCATTATAGACGATAGTATCTTTCTTGATAACCATCTTCAGCTTTGTCGCCTTCACTGTGACCTCTTTTAGCTTGTGCACCTTATACATATAGATGGCTCTCACGGGTATATAGAACTCACGTTTACTCTTCAGTTCGCAATTCATGTAGGCATCTTGATACCCTTCTGACACTGCGTGAACAATGTAATGCCCCTTTTCTGTAACGCCAGGAAAGGAATATTCACCAGAATAAAGCGTCTCGCCACTCTCTGGATCTTGCTCTGCTTCGGTTGAAACAGAATCTATCACAATGCTATCCGCCGTCATCAAGTATAACTTCACGGGTAGTCCTTTCCCCGTAATAGCGTCTTGCACTAATCCATTCACTTGATAACGATACTTCTGTGCATGGGCTGATAAGCATATAAACAGCGCACAAATCATAACAAATAGGCTTCGAACTCGGTTCTTAGTCATAAACTTTAGGTTGATTATTAGATGTTTGTTAAGGATTAATCGAATATCTATCCCATAGGTATAAACCTATTATTGTCATAGACATAAGAATTGATTGCAAAGGTAAGATTATTCTTTCATATTGCAAGCATTCCCCCTTTAAATATAAATCTTTAACACCTTCTATTTGGTAAAAGCCTTGGGAAAGGTAAAAAAGTAAATGACTAAAGAGGTAAAAGGGTTATTATTTCGGTTGGATATAGTGCCACAAAGTAGGGACAGACGCCCTCGTCTGTCCGCCAAA
>ERZ773006.204-NODE-204-length-32711-cov-11.9755_pt1 | contig 32711 bp, 31 predicted proteins | sample MGYA00580843_ERZ773006 | MGnify/ENA primary metagenome ERZ773006 (study PRJEB29015, sample SAMEA2738011) | human oral metagenome | biome: human oral; feature: human-associated habitat; material: dental | place: China | collected 2052 ...
TTAATTCAACTTCAGTAATATAAGCACTAATATCCAACTCTTGATCTTTTATGCTGATTACTTCTTTAATATTATTTTTTAGAACCTCATCTTGGAGGTCAGCCATAGTTTTTAGTACAGTACATCGGCTATCCCCTGTCATAATATCGCAAAATGCGAAATAAATATTATTATCCTTCACATATGCACTACCTAGATAGTTATTCTCATCATAGTTTTTGTAGTTCATATAAGTCCCTGGTGTGATTACTTGAACCACCTTGCGTTCTACGATTTTCCCTTGACCAGGTTCTGAAACTTGTTCACAAATAGCTACTTTATACCCGTTATTAACTAAAGTATCAATGTAAGTTGCTGATGAATGAAATGGAACTCCACACATAGGAATTTTTTCAGCTCCTCCATCACGAGCAGTTAAGGTTATTTCTAATATTTTTGATGCTCTAGTCGCATCTTCAAAGAACATCTCATAAAAATCACCAAGACGATAAAATAAAAACATGTCTTGATAATCTTTTTTTATCTTCAGATATTGTTCTATCATTGGAGTATATTTCATCTCAAAAGTTCCTTTCTCTTTATTTCTTCCATGTATTTATAACATATATAATTTTAGCATAAATCGTTATTTTTTAGTAGTGTGATATGCGGTTAAACAAATAAAAAAGAGTTAGCTAGTAAATCACTGCTTACTAACGTAACTCTTTAAATATTTAATATTCATTTAGAAATCAAATTCGACTCCTGTTTTGTTTAATTCATAGAATCTGTCAACATAATCTTTTCTGTTATTTATTTCTTTAGTACTATTATATAAGTCTATTGAAGCATCGATTTGTCTAATACATTTATTCGCTAACTCAACACCTTCAACTTTATTTTGAGCAAGTTTTATCTGAGCAAGAAGAATATATGTATGAACAGCAAATGTTGGTTTGATATGACTTAATGTAATATCTATTAAATCTAATATTTCAATTACTTTTTTACATACTTCTTCAGCCTCATTACAATTTCCACTTCTCAGCAAGAATCCAATACTACTATGTAATACTCTAAATGTTATAATTGTAGATATTATGTTTATCCCTTCAACATCTGGATTATAACTTAGACTATCCGCTATAGTCCTTCTTACAAATTCTAAAGGTATCTCTTTTGTACTACTAGTAGTAATTATCCCATTCAATGCTGCTTTTTCATTCAAGCTTAGCATTTCAATCCCTTGGAAATATTTTAAAAGAATCTTATTATTTTCCTTGAATTTTTCTGGAAGTATCCCTGAATATCCAGTAATCATAACTGCAATAAATAATCTCTCAGATAAGGTAATTTTATCATCTTTTAACTTTCTAACTAGATGAGTCATCATTCCAGAATAATTACCAACTCTAGCAAATTTTAGTACATCAATTGTCAATTCCTTATAATCAGACTCTAATCTAGGAAGTAATTCTGTTAAATATTCAATATAGCCTATCCCAAGACTTCCAAGCAGTTTTTCAAACACTACAAGCGAAACACTCGTCTCATCCGCTTCAAATCTTCTTAAAGTCTGTGCAGAAATCACTTCTCCAGCAGCATCCTTTAATTTGACTCCGCGTTCAAGTCGTAATTCTTTAAACACCTTCCCATGAATTGATTTATTTGTCATAAATTTCCTCCACCCAATATTTTCTTTCAATCCTTTATCTATAATACTATTTTATAATAATTACAAAACTAACTAATATAATATTACAAAAATGATAATTTTCTATCATTTTTATACTAAAACACATCAAAAACTTACAAATTTGATAAATTTGACTAATTAAACACCGCCAATAATCCTACTACAGTCGAGATCTCTTTTTTCTTGTAATCAACAAGGTCATTTTTGTCACTATGACACTTATTACACTTTAGTAGCGTTATCTTTTGAGTGTCATGTGCGTCACGTTGCATATTTTCACATTGATCTTCTACTATATTTTCTACGAAATTACTCTCCTTTGTAAAATTATTAGACATTTCCCCTAGTATGCTTAATCCAAATAGATGCATACCTAAGCCACATTGTCTCTCATTTAATAATAAGTGTTGATTTCTATTTTTCATAAGCATCTCCATTTCTATTAGTTATCGTATGCTTATTTTATCACGGATTAAAGCACTTTTTTCATAATCAGAAAACATTGTCTGATTCGAAATAAAAATAGTTAAAAATAAGGGTTAAATAAAAATAATCAGACAAATTTGTCCGATTATTATTTACCCAAAATGAACATCATCATAAAATAAAAAAAGTATTTAAGAAAAATTAATTATCTTAAATACTCTTCTGATACATTATATTAAAATCATTTAACTTCTAAAATTCAATATCAATTCCTGTTTTATTTAACTCACAAAATCTTTTATAAACCTGATCCCTTATTTGTTTATAAAATGAATCATCATTAATATCCACAAAAATATTGTAGTATTTTAAACATTTGTTTGCTAGCTCAACCCCTTCTTTTTTATTTTGACGTAAATATATCATAGACAACATTCCAAGAACACTAATTTGACAAAAAATTCTATTGAATAATAATGGTTGTTCCTTAAAAATTTTAAGTACATCTTTACATCGTTTCTCTGCTAATTCAAAATAACCATTTATTGATAAGAACGCTATTGATGTCATTAATAATTCAGAATATGCTAAACTAAGGTACCTAGCAAAATAATTCTCAAAAGAAATATTTTGTAAACATTCTTCAATAATCCTATCGATGTACTCAACTGAATATTCTTCTCGCGAAGCTAATTTTATCAAACTACAAAGACCAAATATTTCATTCCATACCAATTTATTAGATAACTCAATTTTTTCCTTAACTATTCTCTTGTTCTCTTCAAATATTTCTAAGTCCTCAGTCCAATTCACTAAATTAATAAGTGTTAATATATCCATCCTTACAGTAAAATCAACATCCTTCTTCTTTAGTTCTTTTTTACATTCATTCACTAATTTAGACGAAGAACCGGATTGTAAATACTTTCGCATTTTCAAATTAAACTCTGTATACACCTCCCCCATAGCCTCATAATAATATCCTAAATACTCTAGATAACCTATACCTAAATTTTCTAATATTTTTTCAAATGTCGATATAGATAAACTTGTTTCATCCGCTTCGAAACGAGTTAATGTTCTTGTAGAAATAATATCACCAGCAACATCTTTAAGCTTATAACCTCTTTCCTCTCTTAACTTTTTAAAAACTCTTCCATGTTTATTTTTTTCTTTCATCATTTATCTCCTAGTTAGCTACATTAATACTTAAACTATTTATGTTCTTAAATTTATTTTAATAAGGAATTTTATACATGAACTATATATTTTTTCTTAATTTAAACAAAATTAATTTATTATTTATTTCTTTTTTTAAAATTCAATATCAATCCCTGTTTTATTTACTTCACAAAAAATTTTATAACTATTTTCCATAATATATTTATAAAAAGAATCCTCTGTAATTTCTACAACAATACTGTCAAATTTTAGAAGAGTATTTGCAAGTTCAACACCCTCTATTTTATTCTGTCGTAAATATATTTTAGCCAATATTCCATAAATATCTCTAGTATTTGACACTTTATTTAATAAAAATGGATTTTCTGTATAAAGTCTAATTGTATCTTTGCAACGCTTCTCAGCTAAATCATAGTAACCATTCATTGATAAAAATTCTACTGCAACGTGAAGTAACTCACAATATTCAGCAGCTAAGCATTTTTTTAAAGAACTTCCACCATATAAGATTCCTTGTAAACATTCTTCAATAATTTTATCTATATATTCAACCGAATAGTCTTCTTTTGATGATAAACGTATTAAATTTATTAAACCTTGGATTTCGTTTAATCCCAGTTTATTTGTTAATTCAATTTTTTTCTTTATCATTCTTTTGTTTTCTTCAAATAATTCTAAGTCCTCTCTGCTTACAATAGAATTTATATATGTTAAAACTTCTAATCTTTTTTCAAAGTTAATATCATTATTCTTTAGTTCTTTTTTGTATTCATTCATTAATTTCGATATAGAATCAAGTTGCATATACGGCTGATTTGATTTTAATGATATAGAAGGGGGTATTTCAGTATGCTTATAATAACATACTAAATAATCTAAATAAGATACACCAAAATTTTCTAATAATTCTTCAAATGTTGCAATAGGTAGACTTGTTTCATCATTCTCAAAACGAGTTAATGTTCTTGTTGAAATAATATCACCTGCAACATCTTTTAATTTATAACCTCTTTCCTCTCTTAGTTTTTTAAAAACTCTTCCATGTATATTTTTTTCGTTCATTCTTTTCTCCTAGTTAAACTAAATATTAATTAAATGCTAAACAATCAATATGTTTATAAGTATGGTATTTCACTCGTATAATATTTGGATTAGATCTCTAAGTTGATTATTACAATACCTTCATAAAATCATAATATACTTATATTTTATCATAAAATATTTTTAAAAGTAACTATTAATATCAAATTAGATATAAAACACCATTCGCAGCAGATTTTAAAGATTTTAGTAGAAATCTAGAGTTACACATATTTATACTACTTTTAAAATTCAAACTCAATCCCCGTTTTGTTTAGTTCATAAAAACTCTCAACATAGTCTTTTCTATTATTTATTTCTTTTTTACTATTATATAAATCTATTAATACATCTATTTGACAAATGCATTTATTTGCCAATTCTACGACTTCAACTTGATTTTGGGAAAGTTTAATCTGGGCAAGTAATATATAAGTATGAACAGCAAATGTTGTTTTAATATGACTCAAGGTAATATCTATTGAATCTAAAATTTCTATCATTTTTCTGCATACCTCTTCCGCCTCATTACAATATCAACTTTTCAAAAACAACTAATAAAATACTCGTTTCATCAGCTTCGAAACATCTTAATGTTTGCGTAGAAATAATATCTCCTGCCACTTCTTTTAGCCTTAATCCTCGCTCTAAACACAGCTGTTTGAATATTTTCCCATATTCAGATTTGTTATTCATAGATATTCCTCGACCTTGTGCTATCTTCTTTTCTTGATCTTTGTATTTTATTTTACATTAATTGCTAAACTAACTAATATAATATTACAAATTTGATGATTTTCATCATTTTTATATCATATAAAGGAAAAAAATTACAAATTTGTAACTTCTAAATACTAGTTCTAAAAAGCATTAACCTTAACAACAAAAAATAGACTACAGAACAATTAATGCTCTGCAGTCTATTAAAAATAATATTAAATATTATCTATTTTTTCTTCTTAAAGCTACAGCCCCGAATAATCCTACGATTGCTGCTAAGAATCCATAAGAAGTTGTTTGTAATCCTGTGTTAGGTAATACTTTTCCTTCTTTTCTGTTACTTACAGGTTTTGTAGCTACTTCTCCAGCTTCAGATTTAACTTCAGTTGAACCTTCTTTTGTTCTTTGCCCTTGAGCAAATGGGTTCCAGTTGCTATCTGTGTTTTTATCACCTTCTGGTTTAGTTGGTTGAGGTGCACGAGGTCCTTCTGGTTGTTTTCCATCTGTTTGCTCTTCAACTAAAGCATATTTACTGAAATGCTTAGCATCAAATTTAACAATACTTCCATTTCCATCGTTGTATGTTGGCAATTTTTCTAATTGTAATTTACTATTTTCATCACGATATACATAATAAACTACTGATTTTCCTTTTGCATTAGTTAAAGTAACAGTTCTCTTAGAACCTACTGAATCAATAGTATTTCCTAAAGAATCTGTAAGTTTTAAGTCATAAACACTATCTAATTTATATTTTGGATTAATAGCTTTTAATTCTTTAGTTAATTCAGCTAATTCGTCTTTATCTTTAACTTCTTCAGCAGAGAAATAAGTTGCTGGAATTTTAGTACTATCAAAGTGTACACTTATTCTTCTGTTTCCAACTTGTTGTTCTAGTATTTTATTTTTTGGTGCTTCTGGTAATTCAACTTTAGGGAAAGTTGGTTCTACTGGTTTAATTACTTTTGGCTCTTCAACTTTTGGTTTCTCAGCTTTTGGCTCTTCTACTTTTGGTTGTTCCACTTTCGGTTGTTCAACTTTTGGTTGTTCAACTTTTGGTTGTTCTACTTTATCAGCTCTGTACACAGATTTTCCATCTTTAACTACAGTGAAATCTGCATTATCGAAATTACCTTTTGTTATATCTAAACCAAATAATTTTGTAATATTATAATGCCCAGGATTTAAACCTCTTAGCGCTAAATAGAACACATCGTTTCCATCTTTGTCCATCGTATTCCAACCTACTAGATTTACTTCCTTATCATCTTGATCTGTATCACCATTTATTGTAAACTCAGTCTTTGTTGTTCCGAAAATATTTTCAAATGATAATAAACCATTTTCATCTTTTCCTACATATTTTTCATTTAGAACACCTGAATATTTTTTTACTCCTGGTTTGTATTTTACAGTTGTTTTAATAGTACCATTTAATTCAACTTGAGATTTATCCGTATAAACTACATAATCTTTTTCTCCAACATCAGGTAACTTAGAATTATTTTCTACTATTGCTTTTGCGCCCACAACTCTTGTTACATCGGCATATTTGTATAAGTCTTTGAAACCTAATTTTATTACTGGAGCGTATGCTCCAGATTCTGTAACATTTCCGTTAATATCTCGAAACTTATGGAAGATAAAATTATTTTTACCATAAGGATAATCTCCTAAATCAATTCCACTCAAACTGAACTTCTTGTTTTCACCTTCTCCTCTAACTAGTTGATCAGTATTAAAACGATAAATATTACTAGCAACTTTCTCAGGAACCAAATAGTTATCTGCTTGTTCTTTTATATTATCTTCATCCATATAGGTAGCTTGATATACCTCAGCATTACCTTTTGTTTTTATTGTAAGATAGTTTTTATCTCTTGTGATGCTTTCTATCCAATAATCAGCGAAACTATCTACCTTTTTTTTATCATAAAGTTTTGACCATTCTTTAACACCCATATTTTCTGTTGAATTAGTATTTTCGCTTGGCTGTTCATTTGAAACTGTACTTGGGTGTAACGTATTACTTGGCTGAGCACTAGGTAACGTACTTGGGTGTGGTGCATTACTTGGTTGAGCACTAGGTAATGTGCTTGGGTGTGGGGTATTTGGTGTATCCGCTGCAAAAATATCTGTTTGAGGTATTACTATACCAGCAGCAGTTAAAAATGATGCAATAGCTGCACTCGTTAATAATTTTTTCTTCATCTATTTTTCTCCTTTTTAAAATAATAACTAAAATGTCAATATAATAAGACAAGTATATTTTACTATAAATACTTAGATAAGTTATAAAATGTTACAAAAATTGATGTTTCTTTCATTATTATAGTATTTTTCTTTGTGAAAGTTACAAATCTGTAACTTTGAACTTTCAGAAAAGATAGACCACAAACTTATTGTCTGTAGTCTATCTATAGTTAAATTATCTATTTTTTCTTCTTAAAGCTACAGCACCGAATAATCCTACGATTGCTGCTAGGAATCCATAAGAAGTTGTTTGTAATCCCGTATTAGGTAAAGCCTTACCTTCTTTTCTGTTACTTACAGGTTTTGTAGCTACTTCTCCAGCTTCAGATTTAACTTCAGTTGAACCTTCTTTTGCTTTTTGTCCTTGAGCAAATGGATTCCAGTTGCTACCTGTGTTTTTATCACCTTCTGTTTTAGCTGGTTGTGGTGAACGAGGTGCTTCTGGTTGTTTTCCATCTGCTTGCTCTTCTACTAAAGCATATTTACTGAAGTGCTCAGCTTCAAAAGTAACAATATTTCCATTACCGCCATCATAAGTTGGTAATTTTTCTAATTGTAATTTATTATTTTGATCACGATATACATAATAAACTACTGATTTTCCTTTTGTATTAGTTAAAGTAACTGTTCTCTTAGAACCTACTGAATCAACAGTATTACCTAAAGAATCAATAAGTTTTAAATCATAAACATTTGCTAATTTATATTTTGGATTGATAGCTTTTAATTCTTTAGTTAGTTCAGCTAATTCGTCTTTATCTTTAACTTCTTCTGCATAAAAGTTAATCGCTGGAATTTTTGTACTATCGAAACGAACAGTTATTTTTCTATCTCCAACTGGTTGTGATATTACTTTAGTTTTTGGTGCTTCTGGTAATTCAACTTTAGGGAAAGTTGGTTCTACTGGTTTAATTACTTTTGGCTCGTCAACTTTTGGTTTCTCAGCTTTTGGCTCTTCTACTTTTGGTTGCTCCACTTTCGGTTGTTCAACTTTTGGTTGTTCTACTTTATCAGTTCTGTATACAGATTTACCAGCTGGGTTTAGATCAAACTCAAAATTGCTTAAATCTCCTTTTGTTAAATCTAAATCGTGAAGTTGTTTTAGATAATAGTGTCCTGGCACCATATCTTTAAAGTTTTTAAAATATAGAACATCATTCCCTTCACTATCTATAGTACTCTCCACATCAAAAGAACCTAATTTTTTAGTAATTTCTCCATCTTTATTATCAGCAACTATGATTCTACCAGGCAATGCTTTATGATGATATACAAGCATAGCTTTCCCTGTTATACTTTCGGCTTCACTACCTGGTTTATTAGGACTATAATATTCTAACAACATTTTATCTGCAAATCTTTCTAAACCTGGTTTATACTTAACTGTAACTTTTAATACATCATTGCCACCTAATTGTGATTTATCTGAATATACTAAATAATCTTTATCACCTAATTCTGGCAACTTAGTTTCACTTAGATTTTTTATTTTTGTTTTATTATCGTATTTATATAAATCTTTTCTACTTAAATTAATGTCAGAAGTATCTCCTGACCATCCACGTTGGTTTTCTTCATCAGTATAAATTATCTCAGCATTCAAGTCTTTATTTTCAAAACTATTCGAAAGGTTAATATTATTTAATAAATAGTTGCCACCTGTAAGTTTACTAGTATCTGCTAGATAAGAATTCTTTTCTGTTCCTTTTTTAACATTTAATTCATACTTACTTCCATTCGCTTCGTTTATATACTCAACTGAATGTACAGATAAATCAGTACTTATTGTTTGAATATTTAAATTTTTATTCTTGTCTAAAGAAATATCTTTTAATGCATAGTTGGTAAAGCTATCAACTTTCTTCTTATTAATATTTTCATGTCCCCATCCACCTTCATATGCTTTATTAAGATCTAATGGATTGCTAACAGTTACTATCTTTTCTTTTTTCTCAGTATCTGTTAATTCTGATGGACTAGGTGCATTACTTGGCTGAGCACCAGGTAATGTACTTGGGTGTGGTGTGTTTGGTGTATCAGCTGCAAAAATATCTGTTTGAGGTATTACTATACCAGCAGCAGTTAAAAATGATGCAATTGCTGCACTTGTTAATAATTTTTTCTTCATTTATTTTTCTCCTTTTTTAAATAATAACTAAAATGTCAATATAATAAGACAATTATATTTTACTATAAATATTTATATAAGTTATAAAATGTTACAAAATTGGATATTCCTCTAACTTTTGTAGTAATTTTCTTTGCAAAAGTTACAAATCTGTAACCTATTTCTTCACCTCGTAAACTCACCTAAATTGCCTCATAAGTTGCGTATATTCTTTCAATATTGTATAATTACAACAAAGGAGTTGACTTATGTTAAATTTCATAAAAAATAAAACAAATTTATCGATATTGATTTTTTATTTTATATTTAGCTTTTCTAGTTTATTATTTATATTACTAGCTGAATATAATAACAATAAAACACCTACATTATTCCTTAAGCAATTTGTTTTCTATTTAATTGGTCTTGGAATAATATATTTACTTCAAAAAATACCAATAGATTATATAGAAAAATTCTCTATAGCATTCTATATATTCGCACTAGTTCTTTTGGTTGGGATATTCTTAGTACCTAATAATTATGCTCCTATCGTAAATGGTGCACGTAGTTGGTATAATCTCAGACTATTCACTTTACAACCTTCAGAATTTGGTAAAATAGCCACAGTAGCTATGATTAGTATGTTGATAAAAGAAAAGAGTTTCAAAGATAATACCGACACTGTAAAACTTTTAAAAATAGCATTAATAATTTCAATACCTTTCGTATTGGTCGCTAAAGAAAATGACTTAGGTAATGGTTTATTTTTCATCTTTTTATTCTTAGGTTTAGTATTTTTAGTCTGTAATAAAGGGAAGACATTATTCAGAATCTACTCTGTAGTAATAGCTGGACTAGCAATTATTATTCTTGCTGCCTTATATTTCCCAAGACTTTTAAGTCTAGTTGGATTAAAATCTTATCAGCTTAATCGTATCCTTTCATGGTTAAATCCTGAAGCCTACAAGCTAGATTATTCTTATCAAATTACTCAAGTTCTTAGTGAGATTAAATTAGGTGGACTTACAGGTACATTCGCCAAAAATAAAAACTATATAGATGAACAATTTAATGATTTTATCTTTTCTATAGTCGCTAAAAACTTTGGATTTATCGGTGCAGCAATATTTCTAATTATCTTCTTTATATTTATACTAAGATTATTCAATATAATGAAAAAATGTGAACAAGGTAACTACAGCTATTACTTTATTTTATTAGCTATTTGTAGTTTTTGCTTCTCATTCTTCATCAATATTTTTTCAACACTTAGTATTATTCCTGTAATTGGTATAAGTATGCCATTTATAAGTTATGGTGGAAGTTCATTAATAGCCAATAGTATTCTCTTCGGAATAATTGTTAAAATTAATGCTACTATACACGAAGAATATATGGAAGATGAATATTATGAAAGCTACGAAGAAGAATATGATGAAGCTCAATATATTGATGATTCTCATCCTTTAGATCCTGTATACGAGAATAACAACAATAACTATTATGAGGAAGAACCTCAGCAATATCGAAGAAGTAAAAGAAAAAGATAAAAAAATGAGGATAGAAATTTTTTCTATCCTCATTTTTCTTTTTATTTTCTTACATCTTCAATGAATTTATCATCAATAGTTTCTAATAATTTTCCTAAAATTGCTTTAGCTGCGTAGTAATCACGGATATCGAATACTGCATTATGAGTGTGAATATAACGTGCACAAATACCGATTACAGTTGTTGGAATACCATTTAATGCTTGATGAATGTTACCCGCATCTGTTCCACCTGGTGAAGTGAAGTATTGGTATTTAATTCCATTTTCTTCAGCAAGTGCTACGATTTTTTCTCTCATATTAGCACGAAGTACCATAGTTCTATCAACTAATCTTACTAAGAATCCTTCTCCTAAGCGTCCGTTACTAGTTTCTTTTCCATCCATATCGTTTGCCGGACTACAGTCTACAACGAAACATACATCAGGTTTAATCATATTTGCTGCAACAGTTGCTCCACGAAGACCTACTTCTTCTTGAACAGTAGCACAAACTACTAGGTTGAAGTCTAATTCTTTATCAGCAAATTCTTCTAAGATTTCTGTAATAATTACACATCCGTAACGGTTATCAACAGCTTTACTCATAAATCTGTTTTCAGTAAGTTGTTCAAATGTTGTTTTTGGTGTAACAAATGCACCTTCGCGAATTCCCATTTCTAAAGCTTCTTCTCTTGAAGCTGCACCTACATCTATAGTCATATCGCTAATTTTTACATTTTGCGCTACTCCTGCAGTGAAGTGTTTAGGAATTGAACCTATTACTCCAGTGAATTTTTTCCCTTCATATGAAGTTACTGTGTAAGTTTGAGCTAAAAGAACATCTTCCCTAAAACCACCAAGTGTTTCAAATTTAAGCATACCATTCGGTAATACTTTAGTTACGATAAATCCAACTTCATCCATGTGAGCTGAAATCATAACTGTTTTAGCATTTTCTTTTTTAGACTTTTTAATAGCATAGATTCCACCAAGATTATCGAACTTAATCTCATCAGCATATTTAGATAAATTTTCTTCTAAATATTTTGAAATTTCACTTTCAAATCCTGATGTCCCGTCTAACATTGTTAATTCTCTGAATCTTTCTATTGATTTACTCATTTTCTTATACCTCTTTTATGTACTCTATTGTTTCACTTTCTTTATCATAACGTACTTCATATTCGATATTGTTATTGTCAAAATAGAACATTAAATATGAGTTTTCTTTTAAGTTTAGCGTATAGCTATCTATAACATCATAACCTAATGCGATTAATTTGTTTCTACACCTATCTATGTGATCATTATTTAATTCTTGCTCTTCTGTTTTTTGATAAACACGATATCCTGCATAAATTGCAGCTAATGGCAATAATATTCTTTTTAATTTCATATTTTACCTCTTATCTGAATTCATCACATAACGAGTTAAATAATTCCTCACTAAGTTCTAGATTTTGATGAGCAATAGGTTCATCTCGTTTATAATTACGTAAAGTATCTTCGTAATGAGGTTTTTTCTCATTTTTGTAGATTACCCCTGTTACAAGGTCGTTGTATTCTTCTAAGACTCTATACGCTTCTAATTTATTAGTATTATCATAACCTTCGATATCAGAAAGTTTTGTTAAGTGTTCTTTATACCAAGCTGGCGTATTTTTGTAGTTATATGTTTTACATGGGCTGAACACGTTAACTAGTGAGAATCCATCATGATTAACAGCTTCTTCGAAGATTTGCATCATTTCTTTCATATCACCAGTGAATGCTTGCGCTAAGAATGTAACTTCACAAGATAAGGCAATTTTCATAGCTGATAATGGTTTTTCCATTACACCTTCTAGAGTTGTTGTCGTTATCAAACCTTCATCAGATTTAGGCGACATTTGACCTTTTGTTAAGGCATAAAGTTGGTTATCCATTACTACGTATGTCATGTTTACGTTACGTTTCATAGCGTGAACAGCATGCCCAATTCCGATAGCATATCCATCACCATCACCACCCATGGCGAAAACAGTTAGATCTTGGTTAGCTAATTTTATTCCTTGAGCAACTGGTAGTGAACGTCCGTGTAATCCTTGAACTCCGTATGCTCTTGTATATCCACTAATTTTCCCCGAACATCCAATCCCCGCTGAGATTACAACATTTTCAGGTTTAATCCCTAGATTTACAACAGCTCTATTTATACCCGCAAGTACCGAGAAGTCTCCACAACCGGCACACCAATCGGGCTTAACATCATTTTTATAATCTTTTAATGTTACTTTCAAACTATTTCTCCTCCTCTAGTAATTGTTCAACAAGTTCGTGAGTATAATAGATGTCTCCATTATATTTCAGTAAACTACCAATTTTTTCTGAATTATGATATTTACTTGCTATTACAGTACGTAACTGTTTATTGTGGTTGTGCTCGACAATATAAATCTTTCTATATTTATCAAATGCATCACGAATAGGTTGAGCAACTGGGTAAATTTGACGAATGTGCATAGTATCAATCTTCATACCTTGTTCTTGTAATTGCTTAGCAGCTTTATTTAGAACTCCATATGTTGAATTTACACCTACTAATAGAATATCTTTTTCATCGTTATATTCATTTAGTTCGAATGGTTTTTCTACTAATGCAGATTCAATCTTATTAGAACGTTTTTCTTTTTGACGTACTGTGTTACGTTTAACCTCAGAAGGTAATCCTACAACAGAGTGTTCATAACTGTTCGCGTTGTGGATTCCACCTTTTTGACCTGGGATAGTTCTATTTGAAACTAATACATCAGTCGCATAACGTTTGAAATAAATAATATCTTCTTCTGTGATTTCTTCTTGTTTTAACAGATTACCACGATCGATTTGAACCTTACTAAAATCAAAGTTAGGTACTGTAGATTTGTTCATACCTAATTGTAAATCCATTAAGACAATAACAGGTGTTTGATATTTTTCTGCCATATTGAACGCATCAATCATAGTGTAGAAACAATCTTCTACAGATGTTGGAGCTAATACAATACGAGAAGCATCTCCTGTTCCACCATAAACTGCGTGGAAAATATCTGATTGTTCAGTTTTTGTCGGAAGCCCTGAAGAAGGTCCACCCCTTTGAACATCAACTATAACAACTGGTTGCTCTGCCATCGCTGCCATACCTAAGAACTCAGTCATTAATGAAATACCAGGTCCTGAAGTAGCTGTCATAGCACGAACACCTGCGAAGTTCGCTCCAATAGCTACACCTAACGCTGCAATCTCATCCTCTGTTTGGATATATGCACCATTTACTAGTGGAAGTTTATCGAATAAATATTCCATAATTTCCGTAGCCGGTGTAATTGGATATCCTGCATACATTCTACATCCTGCTGCTAGTGCACCAAGACCCGCTGCATGGTTACCAACTAACCACATATTTTTGTGAGTTGGATTTAATTTTTTTAGATAATACTTATCATTAATATTATTTTCAGCCATGAATTCATTCATGATTTCACGACCTTTATCGAAGGCTTGAATGTTAGTATTTACGATTTCTTCACCTTTGCTTGAGAATTTTGCTTCAATCATATCGTAGAATATTTTTGAATCAATATCTAATAATGCTGAACAAATTCCAAGTGTAATAATGTTTTTAATAATTGGATTTGCAATCTCTTTTGCTAAATCAGTAATTGGGAATACCGCAACTAATCCTTTAATTTCTTCTGAAATTTCTGGTTTAATTTTAGCATCCGCAATAATAATACTGTTTTCATCCAATTCTGGAATATAACTATCTAATGTAGCTTGGTCAAAGGCTATAAGAATATCTGTCTTATAGTCAATAACATTAATTCTTTCTTCTGAAATACAAATTTTACTATTACTGTGTCCACCTTTAATTCTACTTGCGAAGTCTCTTGTAGAATACATGTGATAACCTAGTGTATTTATTACCGTAGAGAAGATTTCGGCTGTACTTTCTAGCCCTTCACCTTGTTCTCCACCAATTTTCCATCCTAATTTATTAATCATATAATCTCCTTTAATCTCTTTCATTAGAAATTTAATCGTTGATTTCTCAATACTTTATTTTACCATATTTAAGAAAATTTTTCCATCCAATAATATTTATTATCAGTACAATAATTCTTATAAAATATTATTATTTCACAATTTATTTTGATAAAGACCTTTATTTCATTTTTTTTAAAATTTGTATAATATTTAGGGAGAATAATCCTTTAAAGAGAGCGACTCAAAAATTACAATCCCTTAGGAATTAATTTTATTAAGCCGCTCAACATATTTTTTATTAGATTATAAATTTTAGTTTTCTCTGAATCACTTTACCTAACTATCAGTATTTAAACTTTATTCATAAGTCTTATCAAGTATCGTATGTTTTTATTTATATTTAGCTTTTAATACCTTTATCTGAAGTTAATTCTAGTTCATAGAATTGTTGTTCAAAAGTATTATATTTTTTAAGATCTATATTTTTCACTCTTTTATTAACCCATACTATATCTGTACTCCAGCTTAAAGGTAACCATGGTGCAACCTCTGCAAAATCATTATCAAATTTATTAAACGCTTCTTTTATTTTATTATCATCAAATGAATCTTTTGAATCAATCGCTTCTAAATCTTTCGCTAGAGTTTCATCTATATACCTAGGTAAGTTTAATTTAGAAGTTCCACCAGCTATATAGTTAGGGTTTGGATTATTAAAGAATCCCCATGCTCCTTGGAAAATATCAATAGAAGGATCATCTGCTTGTACTCTTGTTGACCAATCTTTTGGTGATAATAATTTACCATCTACCAATTTAACATCAAGACCTACTTCTTTCCATGATTTAATAAAATTATCTGCTAACGCTTGATCTAAATCACTACCAGTATTTCTTGCTGCATAATTAAATACTAATTTCTCACCATTTTTGTTTTCACGTAATCCATCTCCATCAGTATCTTTATATCCTGCTTCGTCTAATAATTTTTTAGCTTTTTCTACATCTTTTTTGAATTTCTTACCATTAGGGTTGACCGCTAATTCTATTCTAGGTGGGAAGAATCCTGAACCAGTTGGTGTATATCTTAATCCTTTAAATAGTTTATCATTAATTTGATCCCAATCCACTGCATATCCAAAAGCTTGTCTTAATTTAACATCGCCTAATTTTCCACTTGTATCAGTTAGAACTTTTCCTTCTTTTTTATCAAATTTACCTAATTTAAATCCTACATATGACACATAAAGATCTGTTTGACCTAAAACATCTCCATTTTTAGAGTCTTTTATCCCTTCCCAAATATTTGGACTAAGCGAACGAATGTAGTCTACATCTCCATTCTTAATAACTGATGCTGCTTGTGATGGTGACACAGCTTTAAATTCTATTTCTTTTACTTTTACTTTATCTTTATTAAAGAAATGCGGGTTTTGTTTGGCTAGAACACTTTCTCCATTAACCTGTTTGTCTAAGTAATATGGACCGTATGATAATGGTTTTGTATTTAGATTAGCACCAGAAAACTTAGCAAAATCTTTAGACGCTTCTTCGACCTGTGCTTTATTTAAAAATGTAGTGATAAAGCCGTTACCCCAAAGTAATGATGGTCTAACGTCTGTGTATTTAATTACTACTGTTTTATCATCTTTTTTCTCTATACCTTTTATCGATGAAGCTTTACCTTCGTGATATTCTTTCATTCCTTCGATTACTTCATAATCAGAAGAATATCTGATGTTTTCTACATACTTAGGATTCCCCATTAAATTATATGTAGCAATTACGTCATCAGCAGTAACATCTTCACCATTGTTCCATTTCAGATCTTTTCTTAGAGTAATTGTTGCTTCTTTTTTCTCTTTATCTAAATGGAATTTCGCAGGAGCATCATTATCATCTTGTTTTAATCTGTAATCTTTATCCAATGCAAAAGTATAAAGCATTGTATCTCTCATAACATAATAATCCGTTGCTTGTAAGAAGAATATTGGATTAAACATTCCTGTAAGTGGATCTGCTGATAAGATTCCTACTTTTAAATGACTATCTGATACCGCATTTCCATCATTTTGAACCAAAGTTTTAAATTCAACCGATGGTTTTGTAATATCCCCTGTTTTCTTATTTTGATTAGTAGCACAACCTGCTAATAACAATGTTAAAGCTAAACTAGAACTAACAACTTTTGTTATTTTTTTATTATTTTTTTTCATAAAATTTACCTCACTTTTCCTACACAAAGAAAAAAGTCCTTGTAGAAGCTATTAACTTCCACAAGGACGTATCTATAGACGTGTTACCACCTTGATTTATAGTATTTTCACAAATACCATCTCAAAAAGTACTAAAATACCATTTTAATACTCCTAGCTGTATCGGGCTATCCCGTAGCAGTTTAACTATTCAACTACTAACACGAAAAGACCATCTTCATAGTATCATCTTTGATCTCATTTCACCTACCGAGACTCTCTATGCAAATATCAACTACTACTCTTCTTTTCAAAGTGTAATTTTTTATTGTGATTTAAGTATATCAAGATAAGAAATCCTTGTCAATATTTTTTTTTAGAAACGATATAGTAAAATTATTACAGAAAGTAAATTATAAAGAATAAATTACATTACACTATTAATTACTACACTACAGAAAAATTAGTTTTCGCTAATATTTTACTATTTCAGTACTATTGAATATTTATAATAAAACCCCAAAAAATTAACTTTATTATTTAGAAAGTTTACGTCTAACGGCAATACCAACAAGCGCAATTAAACTTAACCCTAGCGCAGTTGTACTAGATGAATTCATACCTGTATTAGGTAATTTTCTCTCACTGTTAGTAACATTAGCTTTTCCAGCAACTTTTTCACCTGATTTGACACTAGCTTTTTCTGCTCCGTACACATGAGTTGTAATTCCATCTTTTTTAGATGTTGAAACAGTGTTATATCCTTTAAGAACTTTAGGTGTTTTTTCTCCTAGCTCTACTGGTGCAAGTTCATTTCCTGCTGCATCAATATGACGTGTTACAACTAATTCTTCTTTTACTAAAACTGGAGCATCTTGTCCATTTGATGTTTGAGGTTTTTCAGCATCAAATTTATATGTTTTAGAATCTACAGAAATTGTACGTGAGTTTGGATTTACTACTGCATATTTAGTTAAATCTGCTTTTTCTAAATAATTTTTGAATGCTTCATCCATAGATGGTCCTTCTTCACGAGCTCCACCTAACATTGTATATCCGTCTCCACCTGCTGCTAAGAAGTCATTTGTAGTTAGGTAGTATGTTTTATTTAAATCTAATTTATCATATGCACCTGTATCGTGGTTCTTAACTTCTACACGTAATACACGTTTTCCTGATGGTAAGTTTGTATCGTAGTATACTTTAGCTCCTGATACATGTAGGAAACCACCACTTGGTTCTAATAATGGTTGTCCATTTTCATCTAAGACAGTTTTACCAGCTTTATCAACTTGTAAAATAGATCCTAAAGATTTTTCAAACATAGCTAATACATCTTTACCTGTAACACTAATTTGAGAAATTGTATTACCGAATGGAAGAACTGCAATTACACTACCTTTTGTAATAGGTTTATCTTTAGCAATAGTTTCTCTTAAACCACCACCGTTTGTTACAGCGATATCAGTTTTGTTTTGGAATCCAGTTTGACCATATTCATATAGTGAGTCAGCTACTACATTTCCTAAGTTAGTTTCACGGACACGAACATTTTCACGAGTACCACTTAGCTCAACAGGACTATTTTTCACTACAACAACAGCATTTTCTGCGTCATATTTCGCCTTAATTTGATCTACTAATTTTTTTACAGTAGCATTAGGTGTTAAGTTAGTTGTTTCTGAAGCTTTAATTAAACTTGGTGTTCCTAATAAACTCTTTGGTTTTAATGTAACTTTACCAATATTATTTAAGTAACTTCCTGTTTGATTATAAGTAACATTATCTCCATATGTTTTTGATTCTACTGTGTGAGAATGTCCATCGATTACTACTACACGTTTTCCTTTTAATAAAGGACTTTTAGATAGTTCATCAGCAAGAGTAGAACCTCTCCATGCATCTGGAGTTGTAGTATCTACACCAAGGTGAGCTAGAACAACATATGTTTTATAGTCATCACCAGTAGCTTTTGCTTTTGCTTGAATTTCTTTAACTACATTTAGTACTTCTGGAATAGGATCTTTAAATGTTACACCTTCAACGTTTTTAGGGTGTGTTTTTGTCGCAGTTTCTGGTGTTGTTACCCCAATAACAACAACCTCATCACCTTTAACACTTTTATCTTTATCGATAATTGTAGAAGCTTCAAATAAACGTGCGCCATTAACATAAGTGTTTGCGCTTAATAGCGGGAACTTCAATATTTCTTTATATTTTTTAGCTTCATCTAAACCAAAATCAAACTCATGGTTACCAACTGCCATTGCATCATAGTTTATTTCATTTAAGATTTTTGCACGTTCTTCCCCTTTTGAAGAGTTAGAAATTGGTAACCCTTGGAAAGCATCACCTGCATCTAGAACTACTGTTGTTTGATCTTTTTTAGCACGTTCATTTTCAATTACTGTTGCTAATTTAGCATCACCAACAACTGATGTGTTTTTATCGCGACCTTTTTCCTCTACGATACGTCCGTGAACATCATTAGTATGAACTAATACTAAATCTTTTTCAGTTTTTTTTGGCACTGATGCTGTAGATGGTTCTGTAGTATCAGTTGGTTGAGCTGCTGGCTTTGCAGCTCCTGTCGTTGGAGCTACTGGAGCCTCAGACGGCTCTGATGATGGTGCAACTACTTGTGAAGTTGATGGAGTTGGTGTTGACTCATCCGCTAATGCAGCTCCTCCTGAAGTTGCTATTGCTAATCCTACTATTGTAGCTGACGCTAATGTGTAATTTTTTTTCTTCATAATAACTTTTTTTCTCACTTTCATATTTGTAATTTAGTATTTACATAATATCACAATAATACGTGTTTTTCAACCGAAATTTAAATATTTTTTTATGATAACGATTTAAAAACGTACTATTTTAAAATTTATATTTGTTAATATTATTTTGAAAATAAAAAAACCGAAATTAGATATAATCTAATCTCGATTCAATATTCTTATTTAAACATTCTTAAAAGTATTCTATCGCTTAATCTTGGGAATAATTGACTAATTTTAACAGCTAAAACTAGCTTAAATGGTAAATTAACTTCACGTTTTTTCTGTTCAATACCTTTTATTATCTTACTAACAACTAGTTTAGGTGTTAATGTTTTACCACCCATTGCTTTTTGATAACTCTTGTCTTCATCAGCAATATTAAAGAAATTTGTAGCTACTGGCCCAGGATTTACAGTCATAACATGAACATTATCATTTTTTAGTTCTAAACGTAAAGAATTAAAATATCCAATTAGAGCAAATTTTGTAGCAGAATAAACTGAACTCTTCGGTGTTGCTATTTTTCCTGCTAGAGAAGCTATAGTTACAATAGTTCCAGATTTCTTTTCCCTCATTCTTTTAGCAATTTCAGTAGTTAGTTGAATAGTTCCTATAACATTTGTATCAAACATATTCACAACATCATGATCGCTGAATTCACTAAAATCTTTCATAATCCCATAACCAGCACCATTGATAAGTATATCAATATCTTTTACAGACGAAAGTAGATGCTCTACTTGTTCTTGAGAACCTATATCCACACTATATACTCTAGTCTTGACATTTTCAAAAGCTTCACATTTTTTAGCAACTTTTTCTAGAGCCTCTTTTCTACGAGCTACCAATATCAACTCCACATTCCCTTTTTGTGCATACTGGTGCGCTAACTCACGACCAAGACCACTTGAAGCTCCTGTTATAAGTATCTTTTGTTTACTATTTTCCATATAATAATCCCTCTCTTATCCGTGTTTCGCTGCACAGCTACATTGCCCTTTTAGGCACTTACACGTAATTACCTCAGGTGCTGTTTTTCTTTTTTCTTTAAGCAACTCAATAATTTCATCAATATTACTTTTACTTAAATTATCAGTCTCAATTATATTCTTAACAATAACATGTGTTTTTCTTTCACAAATTCTCTCTAAAAAGTTCTGTGTTAGTATATCTAAACATTCGTCTTCTACACAATTTGCCGAATATAAAAATTTATTTCCTTGTTTTCTTGTTTCTAAAAATCCTTTTTCAACTAACCTTGACAGTAAGGTCTTAATAGTTGATGGTGTCCAAGATTTTTCTTCGCCTAGTGTATCAATTACAAACTTACTTGTAGTTTCTTTATTACTCCAGACTACTCGCATTACTTCCCATTCCGCTTCCGAAATATTAATTTCCATTTATTATCATCCTTTTTTTCTCAGTTACATCTGTAACTATAATACTATTTTAATCAAATAATGTCAATTCATAAAAAACTTGATTCTAGCAAGACTAGAATCAAGTTTACTATTTTTTCCTAATTGGATGTCTAATAACTGTCTTAAGCTTCTCTGGTACCGTTTTTCTCACATCAGAAATATAAATTTCATGGTGGAATCTTATCTCATTAATGTCTAATTCATAACCTTCAGAAATCATATATTTGTGCATCTTAGCAACAGTTTCTGGCTCTTTATCATAAGGACCAACATGCATACATTGGACACAGATTCCTTCATCATAGCTAAAAAATTCAACTTTCGAGAAATCTTCTTTTTTCTTTTCCGTTACCTGCTTAATAGCCCATTCAAATACTTCCTTTGTGACAAAATCCGGCATACGTATTAACGAAATAAACTTAAAATTTTGTTTATTATTATAGTCAACACCTTCTATTCCTTCCTGCCACCAAAACCCTTCTAACGGTGGAACAACAAAGTCAAAGTAATCGGGAATTTTATAGTCTCCCTTTTTACTCATCTTTATAGCATATGCCACAGGATATAATAGATTTATCGATTGCTTATAGTCGCTATTTTCATCATTAGGATCTCCGCTTCCCCTAACAGCAATGAAATTTGTTTTCTCCACATTAACAATACTCGGCTTGGTCTTAGGGGCATATAGATGTTTTAAAGTTTTTTTAAAATCAACTACCATATTATTTCTCCAAAACGAAAATTATTCTATCTGATTCAGCATAATTTTTATTATTTTTATCAAAATCACAGAAATAATCTTTAACTTTAAAACCGATGTTTTGAATTTCAGCAAGAACACTTTCAATTTCATAAGTTCTTTGCGAGTGAAACTGTTCTAGTTTTTTATACAAACCATTGTTTTCTTTAATAAAGAATGACAGCTCACTTTCTACCTCTAGAGAATTTTCTGTTTCATATGTAAACCAAAGATAACTAATTTCCTCATCTTCATAACCAAAAACTTGTTTTTCTAACATATCCGTAACTTTTTTGGGAGTGTGAATATCAAATACAAATTTCCCACCTTTACTTAAAGATGAGTACACTTCTTTTAATCCTAGTTTAAACTCTTCAAAATCCGATAAATAATTAAACACATCAAATGCGCTTAATACAAAATCAAATTCCATATTTAACGATGAAATTTCTAATAAATCCATCGCAAAATAATTACAACCGGGAACTTTCTCACTAGCTATCGCCAACATTTGTTCACTATTGTCTACCGCGAATACTTCTCCATATTTTTTTAGAGTTGGTAGCATTGTTCCACTACCGCAACCTAAATCAAGAACTAGAAGATTTTTTCTATCTTCTAATTCTTGATCAATAATATTTTTATAAGCATCGTAGTCGACATCCATTAGTTTATCATAAACAATACTTAAATTTTCGTACATATTATACACCTTTTATAGGATATTTCTCAAATAGTGCGTCTAATTCATAGTATTCTCTATCATCACGAGTCATAATGTTTACTACAACATCCCCTAAGTCCATAAGAATCCATTTAGCTTCTCTTAGACCTTCTGTGCTATGAATTTCTCCACCGTTTTCTAATACTTGTTCTCTTACTTCTTGTGCAATTGCTTCTACTTGTCTATTTGTAGGTGCGTGACAAATTACAGAATAGTCATATAATACTCCCGCTTGAGTTAAATCATACGCAACGATATCATAACCGTGTTTATCATCACATGCATCTACAACAACTTTTAATAAGTTTTCTACTTCCATTTTCATCCTCTTTCTTTATTTTATTTTTTTATAATATGGAACATTACCACATATAGTACATCATCTTCTGGGTATCTTTTTGCTAGTTTTTCGATTAATTCATCTAGAGTAACACCATAATATTTAGCATAACGTTCAGTTAAAGTATCTCTTGTTACAGGTTTAACTAAATCAACTTCTAATGTAGCAAACACTGTATCAGGATCTTCATAAGTCGTAGCTTCTAATAGGTCCCCTTTTTTGAAGTGAGCCTCACTCTTATTTCTAATTGTGATTGTTTTTTCATCAGTTAAAATTTTATCTTTATTTTTTTCTTTAAATCCGACACGATAGTTTTTAATATTATAATAGTTATAACAATCTAATAATGATGGATAAATTCTTTCATCATTATCAATTAAATAAACTAATGTATACTTAGCAGCAAGTCTTACCGCTTCATCTAAGTCATATTGAGAAACTTCTGTAACCTCAGCTAAATGCGGATGTTTTCTTTGTGGATCAGTATAGTCAGCTATGAAAATTATTTTTTCTAATAATGTCATGTGCTTTCTACCGAACGTGTGGTTAGCAACAGCAAGTTTAACTTCTTCATCTGCTACACCAAATTCCTCCTCGATAAACGCACTTGCTACAGGTCCATGAAGAACCTCTACTGGATAGTCTAATAAATTAACATCTAAATTATGTAAGATTACGTATTTTTTCATCAATACTTCATCCATTGGTTTACAAACATCATGTACTAAAGCTGCTAATGCTGCTCTTTCTTCATTTGCTCCATGAACTTTTGCTAAATGTTTCGCTACTTCCACAACTCTTAATGTGTGTTCGTATCTTTTTTCTGGTAATATATCTTTCACTCTATTTTGAATTTCTTGATATTCCATATAAACTCAACTCCTCTATATATGACCTACATTCATCAGTAATCATATAATTAATACTTTTCTTGTTTTTTAAATTTTTCCTAATTAAACTAGAACTTATCTCAATTATAGGTGATTTCATTATCTCGTAATTAATAGATTTATAAAAAACATCCCCTTCTGCTACTTTATATAAATCCTCTTCATCACGAGCAACAAAAATAAAAGTTACAAGTTTTGCTAGTTCTCCTATATTATACCATTTTTTTAAATCTTTGGCTCTATCTGTTCCAATAATAAAATAGATTTTTTCATTTTTATACAATTCACTAAAATACTTAACAGTATTATAACTATAACTTACACCCTCATTTGATATTTCATAGTCACTTACTTCAAACTTTAAGTTGCCTTTAGTACTTAGTTTCGTCATCTCAAACCTATTTTTATCACTAGCTTCAAGTTCTCTACCTTTTAACGGTGTAATATACGAAGGAATAAAAATAACTTTCTCTAAATCATAAGTATCTAGTGCTGTTTCGGCAGTAATTAGATGACCTATATGAATCGGGTCAAAACTACCACCATAAAGCGCAATTGACATCTTATTTCACCAACTCTATTTTTCTATACTTTTCCTTAGAGCTTTGTTTGTATAATACAATTGTGTGTCCAATCACTTGAACTAATTCAGATGAAGTACGTTCAGATAAAATTTTTGCTACCTCATCTTTATCTTCTTCACAGTTTTGTAAAATACTAACTTTTAATAATTCACGTTTTTCTAACGCATCTCTAATTCCTTGGATCATATCGCTATTCACACCTGATTTTCCAACTTGGAAAATCGGTGATAAGTGATGTGCTAATGCTCTTAATTGTCTTTTTTGTTTTCCTTTTAACATCTTATCCTCTTTTCTTTTACTATATTATCGATTCACGTACAAATACTTCGATTTCTTCTGGTACATGAATATCAATCTTGCATCCACTATCGCTATTAACAGTAATCCATCCTAATCCAGAAATCACAATATCCATCTTTCTACTGTCAATAGTGAAACTTTTCTTAACTTGATTGTTGAAAATAGAAATATTATCTTCAAACGGTGGTTTTAATAATGTTCCTAAGTGCTTTTCAAATAATTGATCTGCATTACTCAATTTTGTACGATGGATTTCTACTAAATTAGATGCATATAATGTGAAACTTTGACGCTCACCTTCTACAAAATCCATTCGAGCCATACCACCGAAGAATAAACTTTGCTCAGCATTTAACTGGAATACGCGAGCCTTAATCTCTTTTTTAGGCATTACTAATTTTAAACTTTGCGCATCAAGATAATGAGCTATATCATAATCCAGAATAATACCTGGTGTATCATAAATACTAGTAGCACGATCTAATGGTATCTCTATCATCCCTAACGTTGTCCCCGGGAAGTGAGAAGTTGTAATTACATTCTTATCCCCAGTTGTAAGTTCTATAAGTTTGTTAATAAATGTAGATTTACCGACATTCGTTGCTCCTACTATATAAACATCTTTACCATTTCGTAATTCATCTATACGACTTGCTGCTTCTTCAACACCTTGATTTTTTATCGCACTAATTAAAAGAATATCTTTTACTTTAATGCCCTTAGCTTTCAGCATCTTAAATAGCCATTGTTTTACTTTATTTTGTTTAACAGATCTAGGTAATAAATCCAGTTTGTTAGCTACAAGTACTATATCTTTATTATTTCCTACAATATCAACTACATCTTCAATCCAACTTCCAGAAAAGTCAAAGATATCTACTACTTTTACAATTAATGCATCTTTTTTTGATAGTGTTTTGATAAGTTGATAGAAGTCATCGGCTCCAAGTTGCACATCAGATACTTCATTATAGTTTTTTAATCTAAAACATCTTTTACAGACAAGATTACCATCGATACTTTTCTCTACTACACTCTTTGGTAAATAACCTTGTTTGTTCTGATCTTCACTTTGAATCTCAACACCACAACCTATACAATAAACTTTATTACTCAATATGGCCTCCATTTTCTTTCTTATGTTTTAATCTATACCCTACTTTTTTCATTTTAGGGAATTTTTTTCTTCTTGTTAAATTTTGGATTATTAACCCTTCAAAAAATCTATTAATTCTAGTTTTGAATGCATCAGTTTTAGATATAGGTTTTACTAGTACACTCATAACTCCGAAACTTTTTGCGCCTAGTACATCAGTTAAAACTTGATCTCCTAGGATAATCGCTTCTTCAGGTTTTCTATTTAATTTTTGTAAAGCTCTTTTAAATCCAATTGTCAAAGGTTTTTTTGCTCCAGCTACATATTGTAGATTTAATTTTTTACAGAACTCCTCAACACGTTCTTCAGTATTATTAGACACAACAATAATATCGAAACCAGCTTTTTTCATCTTCTTTAGCCATTTATTCAATTCTTTTGTATCTTTTTTACTATCCCATGATATTAAAGTATTATCTAAATCAGAAATAATAACTTTCTTGTTGTGCATATTCATATACTCAACATCAATAAACTCATACTTTTCTATAAAATCATCTGGTGAAAAATATCTTTTTAGTACCATTTTGCTTTATCAATAGCCTATTATAAAATAGTAGCTATTTTCTCCCCCATCTTGATTTCTTTATTCTCTAAGTTTTCCTCTAAGATTACGTTATCTTTTTCAAACAGTAATACTACTGTTGAACCAAACTCAAAGTACCCTAACTCTTCTCCTTTTTTCACATAAATACTCTCATACGTCGGAATAATAGAATTAACGTTTTGAGCTCCTACAGGGATTAATGTATAATTTATTTTTCCATTAAGTCTATACACTTGTCTGTAGTTATAGCTTAATATATTATCTCCTAATTCTAATCCAAGATTATTAACTGGATATGAATATTTACCCAAACTATATGCATCCTTTACCTGACTATTCATAGGGAAGTGAATACGGTGATAATTCTTTGGACTTAGATATATTATAATATATGTACCATCTTTATATTTATCAGCTAACTCACTATCACCAACTAATGTTTGAACATTATACACTTGATTTTTCACAATAAATGTACTATCTTCACTTATAGTTCCCACTTCTGAAATAACTCCATCAGTAGGACTCACTAAAGAATCCTCTTCTTGATTAATTGGTCGAGCATCAGGTCGTAGCTTTCTGATAAAAAATTCATTTAAATTTTTAAAATCATCAATTTCATCTAAGATTTCTTCTGTATTAATATCATATACCTTAGCAAAAGGTTGAATCATTAATCTACTTAAATTAGACTTAGTTAATTTTTTAAGAGCTTTAGAACTCATATTTCCATTAGTTAATTCAACACAAAGTTGAAACATTTTCTTTTTTAACATACCCGTCTCCTTATTGAATATCATTCTATATTTTACTATAAAAGTCGTTTAAATACAAATATTGCAAAGAAAAAAGCTAAAAATATATAAAAATTATATCCTAAAATTTATTATTTTAACTAATAATTATTATTACATTATATTCTTATATTTCCATAATTTTAAAATCATAAACTTTTCAAATGTTATACGTTAATACTACCTGTAATTCAGTATCTGTATATTCAGGTTAAGTAGAAAATTTTTATTTTATATTGTTGATTTTAATAACATAAAATTGTATAATAAAATTATAATAATAAAACAAGGGAGTGAATGACATGACGTTAAACAATAAAGTTAAAGAAAACATTATTTTAACAACTGTCCAAAACGTTTGAACTAAGGGCTATTCTCTGACAAGTGTTCAGGATATAATTAAAAAAGCTAAAGCCCCTAAGGGAAGCGTATACTACTATTTTCCAAAAGGAAAAGATGAAATTTATCTAGAAGCATTAGATAAAATCAACAGTAATGTAAAAAAAGAATTTAAAACAATTTCTCCAAAATTAGGGACTTTAGAGGAGTATTTAACAACTGTTTTTGATCTTTTTATATCAAAAGGTAAGGCATGTAAACGCAGTGGTTTTTCACTTACATTATTAGCGATGGAGACAGCCGAACTTTCTCCAATTATCGCTGAAAAATGTAGTGATATACTTGAAAATTGGCGTTTATTACTTGCAGATGGTTTATTCGATAGAAATATACCAGAGGATGTTTGTAATCCTGTTAGCGAATGGTTATTCACTAGTATTCAAGGTGCATTAACTGCCAATAGAATCCACAAAGATGAAGCATTTCTTTTCAATATAAAATCTTCAATCAAATTTGTTTCTACCTCTTCTCCTGAAACACTTAGAGAAATTTTCTCTAGATCAGATGAAGACGAAGTTGTCGCATAATAATACCCGCGTTATAGAATATTCTATACCGCGGGTCTAAATTTTATATAATTTAAATCGTATTTATCATTTGCATTGTTAACGAATTTATTTTTTGACTCACAAATTTCTTTATTGCCGGATCAATATCTAATCTATCCAAAGCTAATTCAAAATCTTCCAACCAATATTTTGCTTCTTTAATTGAAATTGGTAGTTTCATATGTTTTTTTCTAAGATCTGGTGTTGCAAACACTGAATGACCTGGCTCACCTAAAAATAATCTAAAGAATTTTTTTTGTTCCACTTTTATTTTCTCAAATCCATCATTAAATAATATATTTATTCTATCATCATTAGGAATAATATCGTCATACATGTGTATAACTAACTCATCGATCTTTTCTTCTCCTATTTTTTCATATAGGTTCATAGTTACCTCCACAATTTATACATATTTTTTTCACTTTTTGTCCTTATTTATATTAAACTACATATAAGATTTTTTTGCAATTAAAATGGTAACCAAACTAAACTTTTTTGAATATGATAGATATATTTATACCCTTTCAAATAATAATATAAAACGTAGAATAGGATATTTCCTACTCTACGTTTTTATACTACTATTTTAATAATTTTTTGAATGCATCTACTTTATCAGTTCTTTCCCAAGTAAACTCAACATCTTCTCGTCCAAAGTGACCGTAAGCTGCCGTTTTCTTGAAGATTGGTTTTCTTAAGTCTAAAGTTTCGATGATTCCATTTGGTGTTAAACGGAATTCTTCTTTAATTGTTTTAACAATTTCTCCTTCATCAACTTTTGAAGTACCAAATGTTTCAACAAAAATAGATACTGGATGCGCCACTCCAATTGCATAAGCTAATTGAACTTCAGCTTTATCGCAGATTCCACTAGCTACGATATTTTTAGCAATATATCTTGCCATGTATGCTCCTGATCTATCTACTTTAGTCGCATCTTTACCACTGAAAGCTCCACCACCATGACGTGAGAATCCACCGTATGTATCTACGATAATTTTACGTCCAGTAAGTCCTGCATCACCTACTGGTCCACCAATTACAAATCTACCAGTTGGGTTAATAAAGTATTTAGTATTTTCATCTAATAATTCTTTATCTAAACATGGCTCGATTACATATTTTTTAATATCAGCATGAATTTGTTCTTGAGTTACATCTGCATCATGTTGAGTCGATACTACGATTGTATCGATTCTATTTACTTTATGATTTACATCATATTCGATTGTAACTTGAACTTTTCCATCTGGTCCTAAGTATGTTAGAGTTCCATTTTTTCTAACTTCTGCTAATTGTTTTGAAAGTTTTTGACTTAGGTAAATTGGTAGTGGCATATATGTTGGTGTTTCATTAGTTGCGAATCCAAACATAAGACCTTGGTCACCAGCACCTACTTCATTTTCTTCTTTTTGTTGTTTTGTTTCTAATGAATTGTCAACCCCAAGAGCGATGTCTGGAGATTGTTTATCTAATCCAACAAGTACTGAAATATGATCACCTGAATATCCTTTATTAGGATCATTATATCCAATTTCATTAATTGTATCACGCACGATTTGTTGGAAGTCAACATTTGCTGTTGTTGAAACTTCTCCTACAAGTACTGCTAACCCTGTGTTCACACAAGTTTCACAAGCTACACGTCCATATGGATCTTGTTCTAAAATCGCATCTAAAATCGCATCTGACACTTGGTCAGCGATTTTATCTGGGTGTCCTTCTGTTACTGATTCTGATGTAAATAAATATGTTTTGCTCATTTTTTTCTCCTAAAATATTTTTGTCTGATATTAATACAAATCTTTCTAAATCCTTAATATCTTTAAAATAAAAATTAAAAGACCTTATCTCATAGACAAGGTCTTTATGTATACCTCATCGTTCAAAGTAAACTTTGCTAAGGAAAGCACCTTAATCAATCGATTAGGTTGCTGGAGTTCATAGGGCCTTATCCCTCACTCACTCTTGATAAGTATTTATATTTCTTTTATCAGCATATTCGATTTTAATATACTTTCTGTCATTTGTCAAATGATAAAGTATAAAATTAATATTCAATATTGTATTTACTTCTTTCTTGGAGAATTTTTTCTTTTAGTTTCTCCGCTTCTTCTATCGGAAGATAGTTAATAGAGAGCTTACTATATATTCCAGTTACTTGTATGTTAGCTAATTTAAACTTATTCAAAATTGGTCCCGTATTTATAGTAACATCTTGAATAGTATTAAATGGTAAAGTTTTTTTACTCTTAAAAAATACTCCTTCAACTTCCGACACACCCATCTCGTCTACTTCATAAGAATAATTTCTAATTACTAAAGGTGGAATAACTAAAGCTACTATAGCATATATTATTAATATTGCTAATGTACCTAAACCAAGAAATTTATAATTTATTTCAGTTTTAAAATAATCAAATACACTTTTACCAATAACTGGTGATAAGAGAACTAGAGCATATATTCCAAAGTGTATTCTTATATATTGCACGGACCTCGATGGTAAATTACACAATTTTTTCTCAAATATTCTACTCATAACCTACCTCCGAAATTATAAAATCTCTTTCTAATTTTTCTTTATATCCTTTATCATAATATTTCAACTTAATATCTGAATTCACTCCAATAGAATTTATTGATATATGAGCAAGATCTCTTTTATTCATAAAATAGTTCGTTCTATTATTAATTGTTCCTACTTTTTTCACCTTAATACATTCTGTTATTATTGTCAATTGTTTCATAAATGTATTCTTAAAATAATGTCTATCATAAGAAAGTTCATTATATTTCAACATATAGTTTTTTACTAAAATACTGTATGAAACTAAGATAAGGTATAAAGCAAGCGTACTTAAAACTTTATACTCTAACTTTAAATCAATATTAGTAAAGTATAATATCGCAAATACTATTATCGGTAGCGGACTGCAATTAAACAAACTCCAACGATACAATGCAATTCTAGCTTTTCGTTGTATTTTCTCACTTTCCAAACTTTCGTAGTACTCTAAATCAATTCCTAGATTATTTTTTACAAAATTTTGTGCAAAATCTTTTTTTACTAGTGGTAAAACATCTATCGTAGATTTTTGTTCACTTAAATCTTCTGATACATTATTAGTCAAGGTTTCAACAGATAATTTCGCTAACCCAAAGAAACGGTAACGCAAAGGATATATCAATTTTACACTCTGGATTCTATCAATATCAATAACTAATGATTTTTTATTTAACAATCCATATTTACATAGTAAATTATTATCTTTTGTTGTAAGGATAAAGTTATAATATTTTACAATCGTATGAATAATTGATGCTATTACTACTAAAATCATAAAAATCCCAATTATTATAAATATGGCTGTTATGTTCCCCGCGACTGACTTAGCATTTTTTTGAAGAAGTTCATCAAAATAAGCTTCATTGTCGAAAAGATATTTGAATACATCTCGAATCTTACCATTTAATGCTAATATTAACCCTAAAGCTGCAAAGAACCTAACCCTAAGCAGTCCATAAAATGCAAGATCTTTAACAGATAATCTTAGTATTTCCTTTTGAGATTCCTGTACTTTTTCTTCTTGATCTACAGCTATATCTTCAGATGCATCTTGTTTTAATTCTCTTAGTATATCAATTAAGTTTAATGCAACATCTTTCTTCAGAGGTTTTATCCTAATTTTACCTCCAACAAGATTAACATCTACCGAAAGTAGATTAAATGCTTGATACATTATATTAGAACTCATATCTATTGATTGTATATTTTCTAGGTTTATGTTTTTTACTTCTTTATTTATTATTCCTTTTGTATAAATTAGGGCTCCATCGCGGACTTCATAACTTTTCAAGAAATAATCAAAAATACCTATTACTATTAGTAAAAGGAATCCCGCCAATACTAGTAAATAATATTTCCAATTTTGTTCTTTTAATGCTAGTACCATAAAAATACCAAATAATCTAAATCCAGTAATTACAGAATCCACAATGACCATAGGATGTACTCGACTTTTTTTAATATTCTTCATCTTTATACCTCCTATAATTAAGATTATTATCTAATATAGTTAACAGAAGGTTTTCTAACTGTTCTACGTCCTTTTTAAAAACATAGAATCCTAATTTATCTGAACCAGTGTTTATACTAACCTTATAAATATTGAACTTTTTTGATATTAAATTTTGTTTAATTGTGTAATCTAGTATATTTCTATGTGGTGCTACTTTCTCTAACTTAAAGAATGTGTACATTGATGTTGAAGCTAGTTTAAAATGTTCATCTGTAATTTCAAAAAATGTAT
>ERZ773006.206-NODE-206-length-32482-cov-6.71937_pt1 | contig 32482 bp, 28 predicted proteins | sample MGYA00580843_ERZ773006 | MGnify/ENA primary metagenome ERZ773006 (study PRJEB29015, sample SAMEA2738011) | human oral metagenome | biome: human oral; feature: human-associated habitat; material: dental | place: China | collected 2052 ...
CCACGTAGTAGCAGACCTGGGCGAGCAGGCGCGCCCAGTTGATGGAGTTGACGGCTCCCACGTGCCAGGCCGCCTTGAACTCGGCATCCATGTTGACGGCCTTGACCAGGTCCTGGCAGTCGTCGAAGACCCCGTCAACGGCGACGTTGACGATGTTGGAGTCGGGAAGGGAGAACATCTGGGCGCGTTGGAAGGCGGTCATGCGCCCGGCGGGGGTGAGCATGACGACGGAGAGGCCGGGGCGGCCACGCAGGGCGTACTCGGCGGAGGAGCCGGTGTCGCCCGAGGTTGCCCCCACGATCGTGAGCCAGTCGCCGCGTCGGGTGAGCTCGTATTCGAAGAGCTCACCCAGGAGCTGCATGGCCATGTCCTTGAACGCGGCCGTGGGGCCGCCCGAGAGGTGAGCCAGGTGCAGGCCGGTACCCTCCAGGGCGCTGACGGGCACGATCCGGGGGTCACTGAAGGCGGGGGTGCGGTAGGCGCGTGCCGCAATGGCGTTCAGGTCCTCGGCGGGAATGTCGTCGACGAAGAGCGCCAGGATGCGGGCCGCCATGGCCGCGTACCCTTCCTCCGCCAGGACGCCACGCAGCGTGTCGAGGTCGGATCCATCGAGGGCCGGGTACTCCTCGGGCAGGTAGAGCCCGCCGTCGGGGGCGAGGCCCTCCAAGAGGATGTCGCTGAAGGATCGGGTGGGGGTGTCGGGGCCGCGTCGGGTGGAAATGTAGCGCACGCGTCGATCCTATCGGGCGGAGGCGTGCGGGGCTAGGGAGCCCGGACCTCGTCACATGTACGAACGAGGGGTGGGCCACGTGAACGCCGGGGGAGGTTGCCCCTCGACTGTGGTAGAAACGACCGGTGAGTACGAACGATTTCCCGTGGACGCAGCCCTCCTCTTTCAATTCCTCGAGCGCCCCGATTTCCCAGCCGCCGGCGGGTGCCCCGGTAGCGAACGGTGTCGCCTCGTCGACGAACACGTTTGCCTCGCCGTCGTCGGTCCCGAACCCCATTCAGCGCCCGAACGATCCGGGGGCCGCCTCAAACGTTTCTTCGAAGCGCGCGTGGTTCATCGTTCTGTCAATCCTTGCGTTCCTGGTCGTCGTCCTCGTGGTCCTCGGCTATTTCTTCGTGCCGTGGGGTTCCCAGCCCCGCGAGATGGCGGCAAGCTCCCAGGGATACTCCGGTTCTGCCACGAGCACCGGGAACATCTCCCGCGACTGGGCGGCGGGCATCGCTACAGCGTGGACCCTCGACAGTATCTCGCCGGTCCGCGGGGAGCACGATGAGGTGACGACGCTGGTCGACGGCACGACCCTGTACGTGGCCGCAACCAATTCCATCCGCGAGGGGCTTGACGTCGCCGCCGTGGATATTTCGGGCTCGCAGCCGCAGGTCATCTGGGATTCCAGCAACCCGAACGTGGTCCGCGATTCCTACCGTTTGAATCTGCGCATGGCGTCCATCGGCGACAGGCTCATCGTTGGTAACTCCACGGTGGACAAGGCGACGGGCGAGGTTCAGGAAGCCCCCTGGGTGGATGACGCTCCCCTGACGGTGGCCGGAGACGTCCTCGTGACGTGCTCGGGTGCCGAAACCTGCACCGGCTGGACGTGGGAGTCTTCCGAGTGGAAGCAGCAGTGGAAGTCGATCACGTCGCTGCAGGAGGAGCGCCACGGCATCTGGGAGATGCGGGACGCCCCAGTTGTTGGCAGCGGCGACGACATGTCGGTCCTGGCACCCGTGGCGGACAGGCGAACCCTGCAGCTGATCAACGTGCGCACAGGCACGGTGACGACGCTCGGGGAGAAGGTTCGTTTGGACCCAACCAGCTACCGACGCGATGTCTTCGTCGCCAGCGACGGTGTCGCCGTCGTCATCGACAGGGACCAAGCGCAGTTCTTCGATACCTCCGGCACTCTCGTCGATTCCTTCCAGGTGGCGCGCTACCTGAATGAGATCGTGCGCGGGGGACAGGCCCCGACCCTTGAAGAGCTCCAGACCTACCTGAAGACCGGGAGGACCCCGTGGGCGACGGGCACGGTCGAGGTGTCGGGCCGAAAGTGCGAGGACGTCACGGTCTCCACGACATCGGGCGGGAGCTCGCGTATCGTGCACGACGCCAAGGGCCTGGCGATCGGTTCCGGCGAGCGGTGTACCCCGGATGTGACGGAGGTGCGTATGAGCACCGACGGCGCCGCCGTGTACATCGTGAATGGCGGGCATGTGCAGTCCGACCATGTCTACTTCCTCGACACGGACGGGGACGTCGTCCACGAGAACACGGCGTTGACCAACGCGGATCAGCTGACGTGGGCGTTCGATGACCTCGTGATCGCGATCTCGAAGGGCCAGGTCACGGCCTTTACGCCGGCTTCCGCGTGACGCTACCCTGGTGCCATGACTGATTTGCCTTTTCGCGTCGGCCAGGCGGTCGACGTGCATGCCTTTGCGGCGCCCGACTCGCCCCGTCCCCTCATGGTTGCCTGCCTGGAGTGGCCCGGCGAGCGGGGCCTTGCGGGGCACTCGGACGCCGACGTGGCCGCTCACGCGCTGTGCGACGCGATGTTGCTGGCCACGGGCCTGGGTGAGTTGGGGAGCGTGTTCGGGGTGGATCGTCCCCAGTGGTCGGGCGCGTCGGGGCGTGCTCTCCTGGAGGAGGTGCGGCGCATGACGACGGAGGCTGGCTGGGTGCTCGGCAACGCGACCGTACAGGTTGTGGGTAACCGCCCGCGTATGGCGGCGCGCCTGCCCGAGGCGTGCCGGGTCATGAGCGAGATCGTCGGGGGCACGGTGACCGTGTCGGCGACGACCTCGGATCGTCTGGGTTTCACGGGCAGGGGCGAGGGCGTGGCGGCGTTCGCGAGTGTCCTCATGGTGCGGGCAGGGGGGTAACCCAGCCGCTGGGGCGCCGATGCTCCGGCTTTTACTGGGGAGCCATGCACCGACGGAATGTCGCCACGAATATGTGAAAAGCCTGTCGGTCGTTCAGTTTTCTTTGACATAATGGAGGGGAAGCAAGCACCCGGGGGCCGCACTCGTCTCGCCTTATGGTGCACCGAGCACCCCGCCCCTGTCCGGCGAGTCATCAGAGGTCGTCCGATGACTCGCCGTCGGAGAAAAGAACGCCATGTCCCTCGTTGATAAGCACCCCGACCACGACCCCGACTGCGACGACGCGCAGGGGGCTACCTCCCGCTTCGGCAGCAGGGAGGTCTCGCCGATCGTCAGTAAGAAGCCCTCCGAAATCCTGCGCGAGCGACGCCAGCGCATCCGCCGAAGGTGCCTGACCACGGCCGGGGTCTTGCTCGCACTCGTCCTCTCCGCCGTCTACGTCTGGGGTCCCTTCCATTCTCCCCACAAGCCTAAACTGCGATCCCAGGGCTACACCGGGACCCACACCGACACCGGCCGCCCCTCCCCCAAGTGGGCCAACGGAACCGACATCGCATGGAAACTGGACCATTACGCAATGGGTGCTGGCGCGTATGCAGCCATGAAGAACGGCGACCAGGTGATCCTCGCCCTGCCACTCAGAGAGAGCGACCGCTTCAAGGTCGTCAGCCTCGACGTGTCCGGCACCGAGCCCGCCATCCAGTGGAACTCGGTCGTCTCCAAGGCCGTCCCACGCAACATAGAGCCTCACCTGGTCATGGTCGGAGAGGACCTTTTCGTGGGGGAGCATCGGCTGGATCCCACCACCGGAGCCGCCTCGCCCGCTCCGTGGGCCGGGCGGAACCAGGACGGGCAGGACAAGCCGGAACTAGCCACGACGATCGTGATCACCTCCCGCGACGGGCTCGTCATCGCCTGCAGCCGCAGAATCTGCTCCGGCTGGGAAAAAGAGGACGGCGAGTGGACGATGCGATGGGAACGCGACTCCACCCCCACCCCCCTGGAGGACTACCAGGACTGCCCCGAATGCGGGGAGGGAACATGGGTGCCCCTCAACGACCTCCAAATCCTCAGATGGGGCCCCGCGGCCGAGAACGCCCCGCTAGGGGGGTTCTTCGACCCGGTCGCGCAGGAGGGACACATCATCAACACGCAGACCGGGGAGGTCCGTGCCCTGCACGACGTTAACCACAATCACCGCTTCGAGTTGCACTCCACCGCCGACGGCTGGGTCGTGGCAGACTCCAAGACCGACCAGGCGACCGTGTTCACCCCCGACGGGCGCCCCCTGGAGTCCTTCGCCATCTCCGCCTCCGCAGGCGCCGGGTTCCACAAGGCAGCGCTCCCCATCGGGGGGCAGACGCCCACGAGCGCGCAGCTGCGCGACTTCCTCACAACCGGCGAGGCCCCATGGGCCGAAGGGCTGCTGCGCACCCGGGCCACGACAACCGACAACGGGGCAACGGTCTGCGACACCCTCTCCTTCACACCGACCGGCTCCACCCACCCCACCCGCGAAACGACTACCTCCGACACATTCTCCCCAGACCGGACCACTGGAGAATGTCGCATGGGTGCTCAGAACGCGGCAATCAGCAAGGACCACTCGGTCATCCACACCTGGAGCCACTACGGCGGTGACAGAGACGCGCTCATCGACATGCACAGCGTCGGTCTCTTCCACACTTCTGGTAGCTTCACTCCCACGGATGGCTTCGCTGGGACTGGCGAAATATCCTTCCACGTGTACGACGACCTCGTCCTCGTGGTCGATTACATGGCCATCACGGCCTACACTCCCCGGTGGTCCTGAGACGCTCGCGCATCGGTGTCCTCCCGAGGTCACCATCCGGTTAACGCCAACACTGTCGTGTGATAGAAACTACTCATGACCAATGACGATCACACGGGCACCGACGTTCCCGCGCGCGAGGAAGGCACGCACTCACTGAGCGCGGCGCGCGCCGCCACTTTGATCGGTACGCCCCCGCCTCGCCCGACGAGTCGCGTGAAGCCGGTCCTTCTCATGGGGCTCCTGTCCGTCGTCGCCGTCGTCGCCGCCATCGGCTTCTTTCACCGACTCGTGCCCTCACCCTCACAGCCGGAGGATCAGCGTTCATACACCACGATGCCCACCATCGGGTACTCGGGGTCCGCGACGAGCACGGGAGCGATCTCCCCCGCCTGGGCCTCGGGCGTCGAAACGGCGTGGAGGATCCCTTTCCCGTCCACGAAGTACGGGCCGCGGGCACTCACGACCGTGGAGGGCACCACACTGTATGCCCTCTTCGAAGACCCCAATCGCCCCACCCACCAGGTCACCGCCGCGGCCTTCGATATCTCCTCCGAGCAGCCGCGCGAGCTGTGGCGCACGACGGGTCCCCTTCCCAACTCGCTCGGGCGGCCCAGCTTCGTGTCCTACGAAGACCAGTTCATCGTCGGCAGCATCGTCGTCAACAAGGCGTCGGGGGCGCAGTCCTTAGCTCCCTGGGAGGGATCGGAGGCGCTCGCGGCCGTTGACGGCATCGTCGTGGCCTGCGATAACAAACGAGCGTGCTCGGGCTGGACGCAGGAGGCCTCGTCGTGGGTGCGCCAGTGGGAAACAACCACTGCCAACCAACAGGGCAGCCTGTCCACGTTAACCAAGCTCACCTACCCCGATACACCCGTCATCGGTACCGGAGAGCACGAGTCGGTCGTCCTGCCCGTCGATTCGCAGACGCATGCGGCACAGCTCCTCGATCCGCGAACCGGGCAGGTCACGGACGTAGGATCTGTGAGCCCCTTCAGGGACAGACAGAACAACGTTATGTCGTTTGTTATCACCAGCGATGGGATCCTGGCTTTCAACGACGACCTCTTCGTCACCTACGACGCCGACGGCTTCATCACGGGCACCCAGTCCTACAAGCAGATGAAGAGAATACCAACACGCGACGGACGCTTGCCTACGACGGCCGAACTCGGAGACTTCCTGAGCGGCGCCCACCCTGCATGGTCGAACGCGACGGTCACCGCCCCGACAAAGGCGGTGGCCGGCTTCCCCTTTAGCCTCACGGTGACGCCGAGCGACGGACGCCCGCCCTTTACTCTTGACGCCGGGAACAATGACCAGCATTACGACGTCAGCACGTTTTGGCCCTCCGAGGTCCGCGCCAGCACCGACACGTCGGTCGTGTACGTCGAGTCCGTCGATCACGCCAACAGGGGCAACAGGTTCTTCTTCGACACCGCGAGCGGTCAGGGGCACGGATCGGAGGAGCTCCGCGACGCCGAAGACCTCTCGTGGGTGTTCGACGACCTGGCCATCGGCGTGACGATCGACGGCATCGTGGCGTTCACCCCGAAGGCCTCGTAAACTCCTGCCCGACCAACGACAGAAAAGGTATAGCCCGTGAGCACCAACGCCCCCCGGTACAGGAACTCCCTCCCGACACCCAAACCTTCTCGAGCGACACGCGCCTTCGTGGTCGGCGTCACTTTCCTCGCGGTCCTCGCCACCTCCCTCACCTTCTCGCTCGGCACCAGCGCCCTCCAGCTCCCTGGCCCGACGGCGACCCCGCCTCCGCACATCACCGGCCCGGAACAGACGGCGCAGCCGGACGCGATCGGCTACCACGGACAGGCCACCAACACGGGCGAGCTCTCCAGCTCGTGGGCCTCGGGCATCGCGACGGCTTGGACCCTGCCCGCCAGCGACGCTCTCCTGCCCGCGCAGTTGATCGCCGAGGGCTCGACCCTGTACGCGCTGTCCTACGGAAGCGGCGCCGACGCGGTGGTCACCGTGTCCGCCTACGACGTCTCAGGGGCCGAGCCGGTCGCACAGTGGAGCACGACCGGACCGCTGCCGTCCCGGATTCGCGCCGAGGCGTTCCCATCCTCCGTCTCGACCCAGGACGAGATTCTGCTCAGCGACATCATCGTCGATCGGTCGATCGGCAGCCAGACGCAGGCCCCCTGGGGCTCCGACCTCCCGATGGGGGTGGCAGACGGCGTCCTCGTCACCTGCGACACCTTCAGCTCGTGCTCCGGATGGTCCCACGAGTCGGGAGAGTGGACGACACTGTGGTCCACACAGACCTCGCCCCAGCGCCGCGCGGGCCTCGCACACTCGGGGCTCACGAAGCCCACGACGGCCGTCATCAGCAGCGGTACGGACGAGGCCGTGGTCGTCCCCGTTGACGATGCGCACTACGCCCCGCAGATCATCAACCCGACCACGGGCGCACTCACGACGCTCGGGGAGGCCCCCTCCGGGCTCTGCCCTTCAAGCTCCAGGGTCACGCTGGCAGGAGACGGACTCCTCGTGGCCGGAGAGAAGGAAACCATCGCCTACAACACCGCAGGCCAGGTTGTCGGCACGTTCAACGCCGGTTGGGAGCTCGACAAGTTCCCAACGACCGACCGCGAGCTTCCGAGCGTGGCAGACGTCGGCTCTTTCTTGACGCAGGGCAACGCCCAGTGGACGTCTGGCGCCCTGGAGCGCGTCTATTCCAAGGATGCAAACGGCTACATCCTGTCGCTCACTCTCAGCAACGGGAAGAACCTCACGCTCAACCCCGGCGAGTCATTCCGTGAAACTCGAGGGGGCGAGGGATGGTCCGTCGCTCAGGTGCGCGCCAGCTCCGATGGCAAGGCACTGTACATCCAGGGCTACTCAGGCAGCCCCACGGACTCGTTCTTCTTCAACGCGGAGGATCCGATGACGTACGTGTCGCCGGTCATGAACGAGGCGACGAACTTCGTGTGGGTCTACGACGACTTGCTCGTCGGGGCTCGTGCCGGCGCGATCGTTGCCTTCACGCCCGACACCCACTAGGCGGAAGGGCAAAGGATCGTCCCCGACGTCCGAGACTCACTCGGATGTCGGGGACGTATCGCTTGCAGGCGCGGGCGCCTCGTCAACGAGCTCAGTTCTCCATGTGGTCCAGGGTCGCGCGGTGTGCCTTGACGGGGATCGTCAGGGCAAGTCCGACGGCGAGGATCAGCATGATGCCGAGGATGCCCCAGTAGGTGTAGTCCGCTCCGCTCGGCGTGAGGGCCGCGCCGATGGCGAGGAAGAGGCTGTACATGGCGGGCGCCATGAAGGACACGGCGCGACCGGTGGTGGCGTAGAGGCCGAAGACCTCGCCTTCGCGTCCCGCGGGGATGATGCGAGAGAGGAACGAGCGCGACGCCGACTGCGTGGGACCGACGAAGACGCAGAGGATCAGGCCGAGGGTCCAAAAGACGAGGGGCCCGTTGGAGTGGAGGAAGAAGACACCGAATCCGGCGACGACCATGGCGGATAGGGACAGGATGATGACCTTCTTTGGTCCGATCTTGTCGTCGACCCACCCGAAGGCGACGGTCGCCAGGCCTGCGACGATGTTGGCGGCGATCGCGAAGAGCATGACGTCGCTGGCGCTGAAGCCGAAGGCGGTCTTGGCCAGGACGGCCCCGAAGGTGAAGACGCCGGCCAGCCCGTCGCGGAACACGGCGGAGGCGACGAGGAAGAACAGAGTGTGGGGGGCCTCGCGCTTGAGGGTGCGCACGGTGTGCCACAGCAGCTTGTAGGATTCGAGGATGTTCTCGTGGCTCGGGCCGCTCTGCGGGTTCTTGGGCAGCGGCGGGTTCAGGATGACGGGGAGCGCGAAGCCGCCGAGCCACAGGGCTGCGATGACCATCGAGATGCGGATGTTCAGGTGGGAGTCGGTGGGCACGTGCGCGAGGTTCACGCCGATGAGCCCGACGTAGAGGATGAGCAGCAGGACGATGCCGCCGATGTATCCGGCTGCCCAGCCGAAGCCGGAGATCTTGCCTCGGTCTTCCTTCTCCCCGAGGTGGTTGAGCATCGCGTTGTAGTTGACGGACGCGAACTCGAAGAACACGTTGCCGAGCCCGAGTAGCGCGATTCCGAGCATGAGCGCGCCGTTGGCCCCCAGGACCGATTCCGGGTGGACGAAGTACATGGCGAGCATGCACACGACGACGGCGCCCGTGAACCATCCGAGCCAGACGCCGCCTCGGCCTCGCCGGTCGGCGCGCTGACCCGTGATGGGGGCGAGCAGGGCGATGAACAGGCCGGCGATCGTCATGCCGTTGCTGAGCATGGACGAGGCCGTTCCCGAGTCGGTGAAGACACCGTCGCTGGTCAGGTAGGTCGTGAACACGAAGGTCGTGGCGACCGCGTTGAAGGCGGCGCTGCCCCAGTCCCACGCCGCCCAGTCGATGACTTTGCGCGTGATGACGCGGCGGGTAGAGGAGGTCGAGGTGCTCATGAGGTCTGGGTTCCTTCGGTGGGAGTTCTCGGCGGCGCGCGTTGCGCCCAGGGTGAAGCTACCACGTTTCGCCCCTCCGACGTACCCGAGGCCGTTGAGCGGAGACGGCCGAGGAATCGGCAACGCTGGAGGAGCGCGTGCCCTATGCTGGGGTGTCGGGCAAAGGAGAGACACGATGACAACCCCTGCACTCTTGAGCGCTCCCGAGGCGGACGAACGACTGTCGAAGGCGAGCAACTGGGCTCGCACAGCGGTCTTCTCCCCTCTCGCAGCAGTCCTCGTCCTGTTCCTCCACGGGCACCTGCCCGTCGGCTTGGTCCTGTTCCTCTCGGGAATGTTCTTCCTCATGTGCATCGTCTCCCTCGCCGTCGGGCTTGGAGAGCGCGCACGCCACGGTGGCGGCTGGATCGTGCACGTCGAGGGCGAAGGGCTGGTCATACATCCCTCCCTGGCCAACGTTCGCGCGCTCTACATCAGCCTCGTGATCGGGATGGCCTGCGGACCGGTCGCGCTCGTCATTGAACTGGCACTTCGAGACAGCCTAGCGGGCATCATCGGCACCGTCATCGTCGGTTTCTTCTTCTCGGCGGCATCCTTCGTCTACATAAGGGTTCTTCCCCACCGGCCCGCACTGATCCACCGCGGGCCGATCATCCGGGTATGCCCCGATCATGTCGAGTTTCAGCCGCTCCTCGACGATTCTCCGACGCGCATTCCGTGGGACTCGCGTCCCACCATCGAGGGTTTCTCTCAGATGACGCTGAACTACGTTCCGTACATATTCATGCACGTGTCCGTTGAGGGGGCAGACCGGGACATGGTCTTGGATATGACAGGCACTCCCATACCGTTCGCGTGGCTCACGCGCATCATCGATTACTTCAACGACAACCCGGATAGGCGCGATGCTCTCGGCCTGCGGGAGGGCGCGAGCATCGTGCGCGCGATCCTGACAGCCGCCTAAGCAAGGGAGGACGCGCGGGATAGAGCCCAGCGTCTTTCCGCCAGCAACCGATGCGCCACGACCCAAGGAGCCGGATTATGAGAGTTCATCTGCGGCCTAACAGGTGCGAGTCCCCCGCGCGTTTCCCATGGGAGAGTACGCCTCACGTCGCACGCATCGAAACGACACAGGTGAAACATCATTCCATCGACCTGGCGCACCTCCCCTACCACATGTTTGGAGGATCATGGTAAATCCCAACAAATTACATAGCGTGTCCGAGGCGGACGAACGACTGTCGAAGGTGCGCACGAACTTTTTCATCGCTGCTGTATGCGCTGGTTGTGCGATTTTCTTTTTCTGCATCCGCAGCTTTTTCCCAATCGCCTACACGTTCTTATTCGTCGCAGTCCCGATTCTCCTCGCTCTCGCTTCTCTCACACTCGGCGTCGCCGAGATCCTTCAACAGCGCCGGGGAGTCCTCATGCATATCGAGTCGGAAGGAATCGCCCTCTACCCCTTTATTTTTCCCTTCTACGTTTCGTCGATCAGCTCCGTGTTCTTGATGAGCTGCGGTCCCATCACACTCCTCTTGTTCCTGATTCAGCCTAATTCTGTCATGAGCCTAATCCTGGGTTTCTCGTATTCGTTCTTCGGATACACAATGTTCAACGTGACAGACTATCGCCCCTCACGCATCCACCGGTCGCCGCTGATCACGCTCGGCCCCGATCACCTGTCAATTCAGCCCCTCCTGCACGACAACCCGACACGCATCCGTTGGGATCGCAACCCCCAGATTGAGGGATTCGAGCTTTTCGTCATCGCCAATGAGCCGCACCAGTTGATGCACGTATCCACCCGAGACTCCGAGGATGCGCTCGTTTTCGATATGAAGGGGATGCCCATCTGCTACTGGCAACTCGCGCGTCTCATCAACCACTTTGTCGCCCACCCCGAGGATCGACCAACGCTCGGGACACCGCAGGGGCCGCAGCTCGTCACCGACATCCTGACGGCAGGCTAGGCGCATGCTCCCCCTCACGCTCATCCGCCGTCCTCTCACCCCAGCACAAGCCGACGCCATCATGCGACGAGCATGGATCGTCCCCGCATGCTTCTACGCCATCGGAGTCGCGGCAGCACTCATTCTCGTCGCCCTCATCGCACTCGGTGTCCCCGCCCTCGGCCTGCGTTACGGGCTCGCTATCGTCTGCATTCTCCTCATCACCTTCATTCCAGCCACCGTTGCCTACGCGCGCGCACCCGGCCGCCCGCCGAGGGTCACTGCCACCACGACGCGCCAGGAGGAACGCACGGTCACCGAGCTGATGATCACCGGTGACACTACGTTCTCTCAGAGGCGCCTCGCCGGCTTTACATGGGGAGTGAGCGGCGTTTTGATTTCCCTCATTCCTCTCTCATTCTCCTCGAGCACCAAGAATGGTTTTCTTATGTCACTCTTGGCGTGCATCCTTATCGGTTCCTTTCTCGTGAAACAGACGTATCTGTATTTTCCACAACCGCGCGACGTCAAAGCACAGAAGCTCCTCCTCATCCCCTCGGGTTTCGCCTTCGCCGAGAAAGACCTTTTCCCTCGGCTCAAAATGGTGGACTGGTGCAATGTGACCGGCATGGGCGAGACCGTCAAGGGCATGACCGCCATCCACTGGACCTCGGATGGTGAGGACGGCGTCACGTGGCTGCGCTTAAAGGATCCGGGGCTCTCCTACGTCGCCTTCGAGCGACTTATTGACTATTTCGCCTCCAACCCCCGGCGGCGGCGCGTTCTCGGCACCGAGACCGGCGTTGACGTGGTGCGAGCGCTCCTGCGGGGGCAGGACCCGGACGCCCGCTAGGCCTCCGCGTCGGCGAGGAGGCGCGCGATGGCCAGGTCGAGGGGGCGCGTGACCTTCAGGGAGAGTTCATCTCCGGCAACGGTCTGAACGGAACCTCCGATGGCCTCGACGAGGCCGGCGTCGTCTGTGGCAGCAGCCGCCTCGTCCGCGCCCAGGGAGGCGCCCGCCTCGTGCGCGCAGATGAGGACGTCCCAGCGGAAGCCCTGCGGAGTCTGCACGGCGACCATGTCGGAGCGGCGAGGCGTGCCGACGACCACGCCAGAGGCGTCCACGGTCTTGAGAGTGTCGGTGACGGGAAGGACGGGGATGACGGCCCTCGCCCCGCCGCGCACAGCGCCAATGACGCGGCGCGTCACCTCGGGGGGCGTCAGAGGCCGGGCCGCGTCGTGCACGAGGACGATCGAGTCCGGCTCGCGCTTCCCGAGCGCAGTCAGGCCGAGGGCCACGGATTCCTGACGCGAGCGATCGGAGCCGGCGACGACGGTGAGGTCGTCGATATCGGACAGGGCGCTGCGAAACTCCTCGATCGACGAGGCCGGGGCCGTCACGACGATCGCGCCCACTCCCCCGGCGCGTAGGCCTCGGGCCGCCCACCACACAAGGGGGCGACCCGACAATTCGACGAGGGCTTTGGGGCACTCGCAGCCGAGACGAGACCCGGACCCCGCGGCCGTGAGGACCGCGCGCACCTCACTGGGCAAGGGCATCGTCCTCGATCTCGATGCGCCCCTCGGCGAGAACGGAATCGAGCCGCTCGGCCGCCGCTGTCTTCTCGATGTTGCGGGCGAGGGCGAGCTCGGAGGTCAGGATGGAGCGGGCCTTCGTCAGCATGCGCTTCTCGCCCGTGGACAACTTCTTCAGATCATCGCGGCGAGTCAGGTCGCGCACGACTTCGGCGACCTTCACGATGTCACCCGTGGCAATCTTCTCCTGGTTCGCCTTGAAGCGGCGAGACCAGTTCGTGGGTTCCTCAACGTAGGGGGCGCGCAGGACGGAGAGGACTTCCTCGAGCCCGTCCTCGTCAACAATGTCGCGTACGCCGACCATGTCGACGTTCTCTGCGGGGACCTGAATCTCGAGGTCCCCCTGGTTGACACGCAGCTTCAGGTAGGTGCGCTCTTCACCGCGAATGGTGCGCGTCATGACCTCTTCAATCGTGGCAGCACCGTGGTGCGGGTAGACAACCGTCTGACCGATTTCGAACGACATGGAAGAACTCCTGGATGCTTGCGTGGACAGCACACCCATTCTACCAGCTGAGAGTCGTATAGCGCCCAGACAGTGTGAAAGCTCAACACTACACTCATCGCCATAGCGACACAAACGAACATCGGCGCGTGTCTCACCCGGCGTTCAGGCGCCCCGCTCCGGGGAAGAAGCGGTGCGACCGGCGCGTTGGGAGTCGCGCCATGTCCGCACCGATTCGACGGCGAAGCCCCAGCTTCGTCTGATGGACGAGGCCGGGGCTTGCGCGTCGCTCACTTGCCCTGGTTGGCGACCGCGGCGATCTTGGCCTCGGCCTCGGGATCCAGGTAGGTGCCGCCCTTCTTGATGGGCTTGAGGGTTTCCTCGTCGAGCTCGTACACGAGCGGGATGCCGGTGGGGATGTTGACGCCGGCGATGTCCGCGTCGGAGATCTCATCCAGGTGCTTGACGATGGCGCGCAGGGAGTTGCCGTGCGCGGCAATCATGACGGTCTTACCGGTCTTGATGGCCGGAACGATCGTCGCATCCCAGTAGGGGAGCAGGCGCGCGATGACGTCCTTCAGGCACTCGCTCATGGGAACGGGTTCGCCGGCGTAGCGCGGATCGGCGTCCTGAGAGAACTCCGAACCCGCCTCGATGGCCGGCGGGGCAACGTCGAAGGAGCGGCGCCACAGCATGAACTGTTCCTCGCCGTATTCGTCGCGGATTTCCTTCTTGTTCTTGCCCTGCAGCGCACCGTAGTGGCGTTCGTTGAGGCGCCAGTTGCGCTCGACGGGGATCCAGTGACGATCAGCGGCATCGAGCGCCAGGTTGGCGGTCATGATGGCTCGACGCAGCATCGAGGTGAACAGGAGGTCGGGCTTCACTCCGGCTTCCTTGAGGAGCTCGCCACCGTGAGTAGCCTCCGCGCGGCCCTTGTCCGACAGCGGAACATCCACCCAACCGGTGAAGAGGTTCTTTGCATTCCATTCGCTCTCGCCGTGGCGGAGCAGCACCAGTTTGTAGCTCATGTCTCTATTGTTCCACAGGCGCGTCTCGACTCCCACACCCCGTGTCGTTGATCACGCCACAGAATGGGCCGCGGTGCCGCAACCCCGCGGACGCGAAGGAGAATCGCGATCCATGCTCGATCCCCAGGTACATTCCCGGCGACTGCCTAACTGACCTCTTGAGTTTCACCTCGGAACGTTGAAATACCGGCATTTTCGACACTTACCGGATCATTGTCCATCTTGTATTTTTCCCGTACGGTAGGGGCATGAATACTGCGCGCTCCTCCCTGACTGTTCTCACGCTCGTCGCCGCGACCGCCCTTGCCCTGGGCGCCTGCGCGGCCTCGAAGCCCCAGGATTCTGCTGCTTCGCCGAGCGCGGCTGCATCCACCCCCTCCCCCTCCGCCTCCATCGATACGGTTCCGACGGTGCCGGGGTATCGCCCGGGCGAGATCCCCCCGGTCCCCCTGTTCTCCGTCCCTTCCATGGATGTGTTCGCCTCGAACGCGGACAAGGCCGTCATCCAGACCGCCTCCTCATCCCTCCAGTCCGTCCCGGGCATCACGGTCTCCCCCGCCAAGTGCGACGGCAACGTCCTCATCTCGGGCAGCACGGTCTTCGGCGGCGACGGCTCAGCATCAACCACGACAGGAGACGGACTCGTCATCAACAACGGAGACGGCGCAGGCTCGATCGTCGAAGGCCCTATCACCATCATCTACGGCGGTGACGGCAGCGGGTCCTACGTCAACTCCGACACCCAGGTGTCCCTGTTTATCCTGTCGGACGGAGGCGGAACATACTCCGCCGGGCCGGTCAGCATCTTCATTGACAGCCGCGGCTACGGCAACTACTCCAACTCCGAGACCGACGAGAGTATCGTCAACAACGGCGACGGCTCGGGCAACTACGCGGTCGGGAAAACAACAATCTATAACAATAAAGACGGATCGGGCAGCTATAGCGATGGAACATTGTCGATCATCAACTATGGTGACGGTACGGCATTGGTGAACGGGGTGACGATCACGGACGCACCCAGGGTTGAGCCGCTCCCTGCGCTCGGGAAGTTCCCGCCGGTGGAGTCTTTGAAGCCGGTGGAGTCCTGCGGGACGCTCATCACCCTGGAGGACGGTCTCCTCTTCGACTTCGGCAAATCCGACATCCGCTCCGACGCGGCACAAACCCTGTCCAAGCTCGCCACCGTCCTCAACGACGCCAAAGTCCCCACCGCACACATCTACGGACACACCGACTCCGTCTCCGACGAAGCCTTCAACCAGAAACTCTCCGAAGACCGCGCTAACGCCGTGTCCACCGAACTGAAGAAGGACGGCGTCACCGCGACCCTCGACGCCACCGGCTACGGCGAAACCAAACCCGTGGCCCCCAACGAAAACCCCGACGGAAGCGACAACCCCGCCGGACGCGCACTCAACCGCCGCGTCGAAATCTACATCCCCGCCTTCTAACCCACCCCAAGCATCGACATGTAGCTGAACGCTTGGCAAGAAATCCTCACCCAACCACTCAGCTTGACGCCATGACTCCTGACTCGTACAGCGCCAGGCGAGCGAAATACAGAGCTTTTACACATTTACTACGCCACTATCCAGCCGTGTTGTTTCTCCCTAGACTGAAGGCATGAACACCGTGCGTTCCTCCCTGACTGTTCTCACGCTCGTCGCCGCGACCGCCCTTGCCCTGGGTGCCTGCGCGGCCTCGAAGCCCCAGGATTCTGCTGCTTCGCCGAGCGCGGCTGCATCCACCCCCTCCCCCTCCGCCTCGACCGACACCGTGCCGACGGTGCCGGGGTATCGCCCGGGCGAGATCCCCCCGGTCCCCCTCTTCACTGTCCCCTCCATGGACGTGTTCGCCTCGAACGCGGACAAGGCCGTGATCGATACCGCCTCCTCCCTCCAGTCGGTCCCGGGCATCACGGTTTCCCCCGCCAAGTGCGACGGCAACGTCCTCGTCTCGGGCAGCACGGTCTTCGGCGGCGACGGCTCAGCATCAACCACGACAGGAAACGGAGTCGTCGTCAACAACGGCGACGGCGCAGGGACCATCGTCGAGGGGGATGTCAGCATCAACTATGGCGGTGACGGCAGCGGAACCTACAACAACCCCGATGCCGACATCTACCTCGTCGTCAATTCGGATGGAACCGGTTCCTACAGATCCAGAACTCTTGGTATTTCCCTGAGCGACAACGGAGGCGGCTTCTATGACAACTCTGAGACCGATGAAAGAATTTACATCAAGGGTGACGGCTCGGGCAACTACAAGACAACGAGCACTTCAATCATCAACAACGGTGATGGGTCCGGCTTATACATCAGCGAAAACCTCAGAATAAACAACAATGGTGACGGGACGGCACTGGTGAACGGGGTGACGATCACTGACGTGCCCAGGGTTGAGCCGCTCCCTGCGCTCGGGAAGTTCCCGCCGGTGGAGTCACTGAAGCCGGTGGAGTCCTGCGGGACGGTCATCACCCTCGAGGACAGCATCCTCTTCGATTTCGGCAAGTCCGACATCCGACCCGACGCCGCCCAAACCCTCTCCACACTCGCCACCGTCCTCAACAACGCCAAAGTCCCCGCCGCACACATCTACGGACACACCGACTCCGTCTCCGACGAAGCCTTCAACCAGAAACTCTCCGAAGACCGCGCTAACGCCGTGTCCACCGAACTGAAGAAGGACGGCGTCACCGCGACCCTCGACGCCACCGGCTACGGCGAAACCAAACCCGTGGCCCCCAACGAAAACCCCGACGGAAGCGACAACCCCGCCGGACGCGCCCTCAACCGCCGCGTCGAAATCTACATCCCCGCCTTCTAGTACCCTGTGGCACGAAGCAACCCAATTCCGACCTACGAAACGGAGACAACATGTCCCTGAAGTCCCTCGTCCCGCTGGCCGCCGCCGTTGCGATCTCGTCCGCCGCCCTGAGCGGGTGCGTCATCAACTCGCCCTCCTCCAGCCCCTCTTCCACCGAGTCCTCCAGCCCCGCAGCCGCCGCCTCGCCCGAGGCATCCGGTTCTTCGGCGAGTTCCGACCAGAAGACGGACGCTTCCGCGCCCTTCACGATCAACGATTCCGGCACCAAGGTGCGCATTCCGGACGGAACCACGAAGGTGGTGATTAATGGATCCAACCTCGAGGTTGACGGCGACGACGTCACCGAGATCACCGTCAGTGGTTCCAACAACCACATCGATGTGGATTCTGTTCAGCACGTGAGCTTCACGGGTTCCAACAACGTCATCGAATACGACAACGGAAACGCTCCCCATGTCATGAGCGATTCCGGAACAAATAACACCGTCACGAAGAACTGACGAAAACTATCTGGGGGCCGCGCGATGCGCGGCCCCCAGATAGTGCAGCGATTGGGGCGCGCAGGAAACTGCGCGCCCCAATCCGTTGGGCTCCTCAGGCGTTGGCCTTGCGATAGGCCTCAACGATCGGGGCGGGGATGCGCCCGCGGTCCGAGACCTGATGCCCCTCGGCGAGAGCCCACGCACGAATCTTCGCGTTCTCGAGACGCTGCGTCGGGTTTCCTGCGTTGCCGCGGCGGCGAGTGGAACCGGTCTTGCGCCCGGCCTTGATGTAGGGCTGGATGGCCTCGGCGAATTCCTCAAAGTGCTCGCGGCTCAGATCGATCTCATACGAGGCGCCATTGAATGCGAATCGGACAGTCTGATCGGCGGGCGATCCATCGAAATCATCGACAACTTCCACAATCTTCGTCGTCTTCTTCATGTACTCACTCCTTCATGCGTTCCAAGAATTCCAGATCCCTATCAACATGGAATTCAATGAAATCAGATTAACGCAATTCGCCATATCTTTCTCATCATCCCATTCACGCGCCGAACGTGAGTTACGCTGCACTGATTTCTAGCTGTGGGTAATTGAAAGTTATACTCGTAGCCGCCCGCGAGGTCGTCATCGGCCTCGCCGGTGAGGAGCACGACACGAGGAGAAGCAGTGAGCCGAGCACACCACCCCCGCGCAGCAGCCTGGGAACTCTACTTCACGGCGACCGCGCGCCTCACCGAACGCATCGAAGCGGCACTCAAGGGGCAGGCCGGACTCTCCATGCCCGAATACTCCGTCCTGCTCATGACCGACCGCGCGGGAGAGGAGGGAATCCGCCCCTCCGTGCTGGCCCATCGGGTCGTCTTCTCACGTTCGCGCCTCACGCACACGATGAAGCGCCTCGAATCACGCGGACTCATCGAGCGCCGCCCCTGTCAGGGCGACGGGCGCGGCGGCCTCGTCTTCCTCACGCTCGACGGAAAGACTCTCTTCGACAAGGCTGCGCTCATCCAGCGCGCCGTCATCCGCCGCCTGTTCCTCGACGACATCACACCCGAAGAGGTGTCCGTGCTCACCTCCCTTTTCTCCAGGGTCAGCGCGCGCCTTGACGAGGATTCACTGTGCTGAGCCACACCCGCCGCCTCGCTGCAGCCACCGTGGCCACCGGCATCATTGCCGGCCTCGTCGGCCTGGCGTGCATTCACCTGCTGCATTGGATCCAGGCGCTGGCCTGGAACATGCATTCGGGCACGCTCCTGCAGGCCGTGAGCGCCGCCTCCCCCACTCGCCGCGTCGGAGTCCTCGCCCTGGCCGGAGCGATCGGCGCGCTGTCCTGGTTCTTCCTCTTCCGGCGCAATCAGACGATCACGTCGGTCGGCGCCGCGGTGGAGGGCACGCCGATGCCTCCTCTTCGGGCCGTGTGGCACGCCCTCACCCAGATCGTCATCGTCGGCCTCGGGGCCTCGATCGGACGCGAGGTCGCCCCCCGAGAGATGGCCGCAGCGCTCGCCGCCGCGGCGGCCGATCGGCTCGGCCTGTGCGCGCAGGACCGCAGGATCATCGTCGCCTGCGGAGCGGGCGCGGGACTGGCGGCCGTCTACTCGATTCCGCTGTCGGGAGCCATCTACACCCTTGAGGTCCTCCTCGTCTCCCGATCCGCGCGCGCCGTCGCACCCGCCCTCGTCAGTTCTTCCATCGCAGTCCTCCTGTCGACGGGTTTCACCAGGCCCGCCTTCTTCTACTCGCTTCCCCCCCTCACCCCTTCCCTGTCTCTCACGGTGTTTGGGGCGCTCGTCGGTCCGCTCCTGGGGGCGGCCGGGTGGGTGTTTCGCCGGGTGGTCGCCTCCCTCGGTTCGGCTCGCCCGCGCGACTGGCGCCTCCTCGTCGCCATGCCGCTCTGCTTCACTCTCGTCGGCCTCGTCTCGACCCGGGTGCCCTCGGTGCTCGGAAACGGGCAGGCCAGCGCCCAAACTCAGTTCGACGCCGCCTGGGCCGCAGGAGCCGGCGTCGCCCTCGCCGCGCTTGTCCTCGTTGCCAAGACCGCCACAACCCTCGCGACGATTCGCTCCGGCGGCTGGGGCGGCGTCCTGACTCCCGCGGTTGCCTTGGGGGCGGGTCTCGGGGCCGTCATCGGACTGCCCTGGGCCGCCGCATGGCCGGGATCACAGGTTGCGGTCTTCGCGTTCCTGGGCGCGGCAGCCTTCCTCGGCGCATCCATGAAGGCCCCCTTCACCGGCCTCATCCTGGTCATCGAGTTCACCGGCGAGGGCGCCACGATCCTCGTGCCCGCGGTTCTCGCGGTCGGGGGCGCCACCGCAGCCGCCAGCTGGCTTGCCCGCAGGCACTCCCGGGGAAGTCTCACCGCGAGCTCAACACCTGGATCCCCGCGGCTCACGGACGAATCCGGGCGGTGAGGAGGACCGGCGGACCTGCGTCATTCGACCGATGCCGCTTCCCCCTCGTCACGATCATATCTGCGCGAGCGCCTGTTCCAGGTCCGCGATCAGGTCCCCTGCGTCCTCCAGGCCCACCGCCAGGCGCAGCAGCGTCCCGGGCACCCCGCCCACGCCGCCCGCGCGCGTCGAGTGCGTCATGATCGCAGGATGCTCGATGAGGGACTCCGGAGCGCCCAGCGACGCCGCCAGCGCGAAGAGGCGCGTACGCGTCGACAGGCGGATGGCCGCCTCCTCGGTGGCCACCTGGAAGGAGAGGACCCCGCCCACGCCTCGCGGATTCTGGCGCTGCGCAATCCCGTGCCCCGGATCCGAGGCCAGGCCCGGGTAGTGCACGGAGGTGACCTTGGGGTGCTCGGCCAGGTACTCGGCGACCCTCTGCGTATTCTCGCAGTGTCGCTCGACCCGCAGAGCGAGCGTCTTCAGGCCCCGGTGCGCAAGGTAGGTGTCCCGCGGGGAGGGCACGTGCCCGAGCGTCATCTGCAGCTTGACCGCCTCCGCGGCCGCATCCGCCTCGTCGAAGAAGGGGGTGACGTGGGCGGGGAGTGTCAGGCCATCGCGCAGCACGAAAGCCCCTCCCACGACATCCGAGTGCCCGGCCACGTACTTCGTGGTCGAGTGCACCACGGCGTCCGCTCCCAGGTCGAGGGGACGCTGCAGAACGGGGGTCGCGAAGGTGTTATCGACCACCAGCAGGCCGCCCACCTCGTGAGTCAGCTCCGCGATGGCGGCGATGTCGGTCACCGTGAGAAACGGGTTCGACGGGGTTTCCACCCAGACGATCTGGGGGCGAGCCCTCCGAATCGCGCACGCCGCCACGTCCACGTCGGTCAGATCCACCGACTCCGATGCGATGCCCTCGGCGGGTTTGATGACGCTGAGCAGTTTGTGCGTGCCCCCGTACACGTCGGTCGAGTGCACGATCTGATCCCCCGGTCTGGCCAGCAGGCGAATGAGCGTGTCTTCCGCGCTCATTCCGGACGGGAAAGCGAAGCCGTTCCGCGCGCCTTCCAGGGCCGCGATTGCCCCCGCGAAGGCGTTGGTCGTCGGGTTAGCGCAGCGGCCGTACTCGTAGCCGTCGCGCAGCTGCCCGGGCCGGTCTTGAACGTAGGTGGAGGCGACGTGGATCGGGGGGACGACGTCGCCGGTCACCGGATCCGGCGCACAGCCGATGTGAATGGCCAGCGTTGCAAGGTCGTGACAGTCGGGGGAGTCCATGCCCTCACGCTACGAGGCGTTCAGCCCCCGCGCCGGATCGGTTCGTCCGCCGGTCGATTGTGACAGCAAAGGGTCGGCGCGCACGCCCTAGATCCAACCCGCGAGCGCGATGCGCGCCTGTTCCTCCAGGGCGCTCACGGCCCCATCCGACGCGTTCGCCCACGGCACGTAGTGGTAGTCCCCGCCCCCCGCCTCGGTGAAGGTCTCGCGGTTGAGCTGGTCGATCTCCTCCAGCGTCTCCAGGCAGTCGGCCGTAAATCCTGGGCATATGACGTCGACGCGGGGGCAGTGCTCGCCACCGAGCCTCGCCATTTCCTCGATTGTCTGCGGTCCCAGCCACTCGGCGCGGCCGAAGACGCTCTGGAATGTCGCCGTGAGCGTCCCCATCGGCAGACCGAGCCGAGCTTCGAGGGCCGCCACGGTTCGACGGCATTCGGCGCGGTAAGGGTCGCCCGCCTGATCCATCGCCACGGGAATCGAGTGGAAGGAGACGACCACGCGCTCTCCGGCCAGGAAGTTTGGGCGCCCCTCGCGCTCCCAGTGGGCCTCCAGCGCGACGGCGAGCGCGTCGATGTAGGCGGGCGATGCTGGGAACGAGCGGTGCAGGCGCATCTCGAATCCGTCTCGGTTGCGTCCGATCCAGGCGCACACGGCGTCGTTGATCGACGCGACCGTCGTCGCCGAATAATGGGGGTAGGCGGGAAGCACGGTCACGCGGCGCACGCCCTGGGCGTGCAGGCGATCCAACGCGGCGCCGATCGAGAGCTGACCGTATCGCATGGCAACCTCCACCCGCACGCCGGGAAGCCGCTCGCCGAGGAGGCGCGCCTGCTCACGGGTGTAGTGCATGAGGGGCGAGCCCTGCTCCAGCCAGATGCTGCGGTACTTGCGGGACACCTCGCGGGGGCGCACCCGCAGGATGATTCCTTCGAGGATCGGCTTCCACAGGAACGGGTTCATCTCGATGACGCGCCGGTCGGACAGGAACTCGCGGAGGAAGGAGCGCACCGGTCCGGGTTCGGGAGCGCTCGGGGTTCCGAGGTTAACCAGGACGAGGGCGACGGCGTCGTCGGGGCGGGAGGGCGCGGCTGCGGCGAGCGAGGCCTCGGTGACCTCGGGGTCCTGGGAGTTCATCACGCCTCCAGCGTAGTGATCGCGGTCCCGCGTGTCGCTGACGGGGTGTCACCTCCGCCCACGGGTGGAGCGCGGGTGAGCGCCTGGACGAGCGCGGGGCGGGGCACACCGGACCTCCCGATTTGCCCCACGGGAGCCGAGCCTTCAACGGGACCGGGGTGTCCCGCCGAAGAGGCGGGACACCCCGGTGCTGTGGCGAGCCGGGCAGGCTCACACCCCGGCCGTGAAGGGTAGGCTCAGGCCTGGCCGTTTTGCGAACGGATGAACCATGCCTGCTGCTCGAGGCGACGAATGTAGTCGTTGAGGATATCCGCAGAAGCCGAATCCTCGGCGTCGACCTTCTCGTGGACGTCGCGCATGGTGGCGACGGTGGCGTTGATCGCGGCGACGGCGAGCTCCTCGGCATCGTCCGTCTTGATGATCGTCTCGGGCACCGTGGGCAGGGTGTTGCGCTGCGCCACGACCTCGGGCAGGCCGTTGGGGACGGCCTGCATGGCGCGCATGCGCTCGGCGACCTCGTCGGAGGCCTCGCGCGCGATGTTAACGACATCGTCAAGGAAGAGGTGCAGCGAACGGAATCCGTCGCCCGTGATGTTCCAGTGCAGCTGCTTGCCCACGAGGGACAGCGCCGTCACGTCGGTGAGGACCTTCTGCAGGTTGCCTGCGAGGACGTCGGAAGCTTTGAAACCAGTGGACTCAACGGTCATGTTGATTCTCCTTCGCTCGTGTTGTTACGTGGCGGACCTACCCTCGCGGGACCGCCTCTTGGTCACATCCATCTTGGTCCTTTGGTCCCGCATTTTCTAGTCCTAACTCGCCGTTCGTTGCCTGTTTCACGGCGCGGCCACTTCCGGGAATAAAACGCCGAAAGCGCGCGTTATACCGCCGTTGGCTCGCACGCGACAGGTGGATAGGAGCGCCTTACCAATCTTGGTCGAGGCCGCAGTTACCTCACGGTCCCATCCGCCCCGGCGAGCCACGGCTTGCCCGCAACTCGGCTGCGCCTCGACACCCGCATCCAGACATGCGCGGGGAGAAGACACGAGCGCCCACCCCGAGCGGGGTGGGCGCATCCGAGCCGCCTGTGGGAATCGAACCCACGACCTATTCATTACGAGTGAATCGCTCTGCCGACTGAGCTAAGGCGGCCGCGCCTGCCGTTCCGCCGTCTCCGGGGCACGCAGGCAACGGCACAACTGTACTGGAATGTGTGCCGCGAGCGCAAACCAGGGCACCCCCCTGAGGGATGTCGTGGGTCACGCACCTACTGGCACATGAGCCCGTCGGAGGGGACGGTGCCCTTGACCAGGTAGTCTTCGACGGCCCGCACGACGCACGGGTTCGCGCCGCGCCTGTATGCCGTGTGATTCCAGCCTTCGACCGACACGAGGACGCCGCTAGCCAGCTGACCGGAAAGCCCCTGAGCCATCGAGTACGGGGTGGCCGGGTCATGGGTCGTCCCGATGACGACGATGGGCGCCGCCCCCTGCGCGGTGATGCGCGAGCGCGGGGCGTGGCGCGTGGGCCACGCTTCGAGGGCCGCCGACGGGTAGCCCACGTACTTGCCGAGGATCCGCAGGTCCTTCTTGAGGGAGTCCACCTCGGCGGCCCACTGCTCGCTGGTTCCCTCGGGCGCGTAGTCGAGGTTGTTGATCGCATTGATCGCGTCGAAGGAGTTGTCCTCGTAGGTGCCGTCTTCGTTGCGCGAGTTGAGCGTGTCGGCGATGGCGAGCATGGCGCTTCCGTCGCCGCTGCGCCACGCGGAGGCAAAGGCCTGGGTGAGCTGGGGCCACCACTGCGTGTTGTACATGGCTCCGGTCATGGCGGTCATGGCCAGGTTCTCCGTCAGAGGGCGATCCGGGTTCGACGTGCGCAGCGGCTTGTCCTGCAGAGAGTCCAGGAAGGAACGGACCGTTTCGATCCCCTCGTCGCGGCTGCGCCCCATCGGGCACGAGGCCTGGGTGGCGCAGTCGCTGATCCACTGTTGGAGGGAAGCATCCAGGCCCCGCATCTGCAGGGCCGCGACCTCGTTGACGCTGAGGGAGGGATCGAGGGCACCATCGAGGACGAAGCGGCCGACCCGCTCGGGGAAGAGCCCGGCGTAGGTGGCCCCCAGGAAAGTGCCGTAGGAGTATCCGAGAAGGTTGAGGGTGTCCTGACCGAGGACGGCACGCACCATGTCGAAGTCGCGCGCCGCGCTGACGGTGTCGATGTGTTCGAAGAGGCTACCGGAACGCTCCTTGCATCCGGCGGCGAGGGTGCGCGAGTCCTCCTGGGCCGCTTCGATGGCCGACTGGGGGGACTCATCCCCGGTGTCGTTCGCGCCGTCCTCGCCCGCGTTTCGCTTGTCCTTCTCGTCGTCGCTCAGGCAAAAGACGGGAGTGGAGTCGCCCACCCCGCGCGGGTCGAGGGCGATGATGTCGTAGGCGTTGACAACGGACTCACCCAGTCCCTGGCTCGCGTAGTAGGGAAGAGCGGAGACGACCGCCCCGCCGGGTCCGCCCGGGTTGATAAACAGGGCGGGGGCGTTCTTGGAGCCGGAGCGGTGGACGGCGAGGGCCAACGAGATCTGGTTGCCGTCGGGCTGCGCCCAGTCGAGGGGCGCCTTCAGGAAGGCGCACTGGTACTCGCTGGCGTCAGAGGAGTCCACCCCCTGGAAGGAGCCGAAGGTGCCGGATGCGCACGCGCCCCACGTGATGGTCTGCTCGTAGTACGCCTGAGTCGATCCGGATTGCACCGGGATCGGAGGCGCCGACGACGTGGCCGTCGCTGCCGGAACGGGTCCCCTGTGCTGAGTCCCGTAGTAGCCGAGGACTGTCAGGACGATCGCGACGACGGCGAGGATCGCGACGGCGACGGCCGCGATGGAGCGTGTCTTCATGGCCCCGATTGTAACGGAGATTGCGGGGGTTAGTTTTACGCCTGGGGCCGCAGGGAGATCGCCATGTCCTCCAGGACGAGGAGTGTGTTTCCATTCGACTTCAGCCGCCGCCGCGCCGTCTCGATGTGGTCGACGCGGCTCAGCGTCTGGCGGGGAGTCGACTCGGCCGCGATCGAACGGACCAGGTCGGCCAGGTCCGTGTTGATGAGTTCTCCGTCTCCACCCACCTGCGTCATGAGGACGTCGCGGTAGATGGCGAGCAGGTCGATGAGGGCGCGGTCGATCGCGTCCGTGAGCGCGCGCTTGGAGCGGCGCTTCTGATCCTCCTCGAGCTGGCGGATGAGGGTGCGCGAGGCCTTGGTGGCGCGTTCGTCTTCCTCCATCCCGAGCTGGCGCAGCAGCTCCGCTTTCTCGCGCGCGTTGCGTTCGCTGACCTGCGCGTCGGCCTGAGCCTTGGCGGTCTCCAGGAGCCGTTCGGCGGCGAGCACCGCCTCTCCGACGCTTCGCACCGAGGCGGGGGCGGTGACGATGGCTCGCCTGCGCGCTCGCATCTCGGGGTCGGCGGCCAGCGCTCGGGCGAGGCCGATGTGGGATTGGGCGGCTCGCGCGGCCTCGAGGGCAACCTCGGGGGTGGCCACGCCCTCGCGCACGAGGAGGTCCGCGACCGCGTTGGCGGTGGGGATGCGCAGACCGAGGTGGCGGCACCTCGACCGGACCGTGGCGATCATATCCTCCGGGCTGGGGGCGCACAGGAGCCAGACCGTGTGCTCGGGGGGTTCTTCAATGGCCTTGAGCAGGGCGTTCGCCCCCGCTTCACCCAGGCGATCCGCGTCCTCGACGACGATCACGCGCCACAGCCCCTGGGAGGGGGACGACTGGGCCTGGAGGACCAGGGAACGCGCGGTCTCAACGTTGATGATCGAGGTCTCCGTCGCGACGAAGAGAACGTCCGCATTGGTGCGCCCCGTGGTCGTGCGGCACCCCGGGCACGTTCCGCAGCCGACCTCCTCGCCGGTGCACTGCAGGGCCGCCGCGAAGGCCCGCGCGGCCACGGATCGTCCGGATCCCGGGGGGCCGGTGATGAGCCACGCGTGGCTCATCGAGCGAGCGTCTTCCAAGGCGGCCGAACCCGCCCTGGAAGCCACGATCGCGCGCGCGCTGGCCGCGGCCTCGCTGAGCTTAGCGACCGCATCATCCTGTCCGACCAGGGAGGACCAGACGCTCATCATTCATCCCACAGGGCACCCTGGGATTCCCCGAGGGCGCCAACCATGGTCGCGGGCTTGCGGGAGGAGGGCGTCTCGCCGCCTCCCGTGCGCGGGGAGCGGTCGGCGTCGGGTGCCGGCTCCCCCGCGCCCCTCGCGGCTTCCGCGGATACGTCCGCGGCCTCGTCAATGGTGGCCACCCCACCTTCGAAGCGTTCGACGAGGACCCCGCGGATCTCGGAGAACACCTCCTCGACGGTGCCCACCGCGTCGATGACGACGATGCGATCCGGCTCCGCGTCGGCCAGGCGCAGGTACTCGTGGCGGACGCGCTCGTGGAAGTCCATGGACTCGCGCTCCATGCGGTCCGGGGCGTCGGTGCGACGGCGAGCGCCAACTTCCGGAGGAAGGTCCAGGAGGAACGTGAGCGAGGGGTAGAGGCCGCGGGTCGCCCACGCGGACAGGGACGAGATCTCGTCGACGCCCAGGGAGCGGGCCGCCCCCTGGTAGGCCAGGGACGAGTCGATGTAGCGGTCCCCCAGCACGACCGCGCCGCGCTCGAGGGCGGGGGCCACGACCGTGGTCACGTGGTAGGCGCGGTCCGCCGCATACAGGAGCGCCTCGGTGCGCGCATCCACGTCCTCGGGCCCGTTTTGCACCAGGCGACGGATCTCCGCCCCCAGCTCGGTGCCGCCCGGCTCGCGGGTGACAACGACCTCGCGGCCGCGACTCGCGAACCAGTCGCGCACCGCCAGGATCTGCGTGGACTTGCCGGAGCCGTCGCCGCCCTCGAAAGTGATGAACACTCCTCGCGCTGCCATCGTCATTCCTTCGTCGCCGCCTGTTTCTTGGCGCGCGTCTTCTTCGCGGCGGGTTTCTTCGCCGCCGTTTTCTTCTTCGTCGTCGTCTTCTTTGCCGCCGTCTTGCGCGCGCGCTTGGGGGCGGGCCCCTTGGCGCGCTTGTCGGCCAGGAGCTCGTAGGCGCGTTCGGCGGTGAGGTCCTCGACCGTTTCCGCCCGCGGGACGGTCACGTTCGTCTCGCCGTCGGTCACGTAGGGGCCGAAGCGCCCGTCCTTGACGGTGACCTTCTTGCCGGAGATCGGGTCCTCGCCGAACTCGCGCAGCGGCGGGCGGGCAGTGCCGCGGCCGCGGGTCTTGGGCTGAGCGTAGATTGCCAGGGCCTCGTCCAGGGTGATGGTGAGCAGCTGGTCCTCGCTGGCCAGGGTGCGCGAGTCCGTCCCCTTCTTCAGGTAGGGGCCGTAGCGGCCATTTTGCGCGGTGATCGCCTCACCCGTGGCCGGGTCGACCCCCACCTCGCGCGGCAGGGAGAGCAGCTGGAGCGCCTCGGCAAGGGTCACGGTGGAAATGTCCATCGTCTTGAACAGGGACGCGGTCCTGGGCTTGACCGCGCCCTTCTTGGCCTTCGCGCCGGCATCCCCCTCGGGCTCGGGAAGGACCTCGGTGACGTAGGGACCGTAGCGCCCGTCCTTCACGATGATCGTGTGGCCGGTGCCGGGGTCGACGCCCAGCTCGCGCCCGTCGTCGGCGGCCCGGCTAAAGAGCTGGTCGATGAGCTCGTCGGTCAGCTCGTCCGGAGCCACCTCCGGCGGAACGTTCGCGTGCGTGCCGTCGGCCTTTTCCATGTAGGGGCCGTAGCGGCCCACGCGCAGGGTCACCCCGCGCCCCAGGTCGATGGAGTTGACGGCGCGCGCGTCGATGTCGTCTCCCAGGGAGGCCACGTCGTGTCGCAGGCCTCCCGTCTCGCCCGAACCGTCGGGGCCAAAGAAGAAGCCGGAGAGGAACTCCGTTCCGTTCTCTTCCCCCGCCGCGATGCGGTCCAGGTCGCCCTCCATGGAGGCCGTGAAGTCGTAGTCCACGAGGTTCGCGAGGTTCTCTTCGAGCAGGCGCGTCACCGAGAATGCCAGCCACGTGGGGACCAGGTACTGGCCGCGGTGCGTGACATATCCGCGGTCGCCGATCGTCTGGATCGTGGCCGCGTACGTGGAGGGGCGTCCGATGCCGAGCTCCTCCATCGTCTTGACCAGCGTGGCCTCCGTGTAGCGCCCCGGGGGCTGCGTCTCGTGCCCGGCGGGGGTCGCCTGGGTCAGGGAGGCGGCGTCGCCCTCGGCCACGTCGGGCAGGGTCTTCTCCGCGTCGCTCTTCTCCGCCTCGTATCGGCCCTGGTCGCGCCCCTCCTCGTAGGCCAGGCGGAACCCGGGGGCGGTGATGACGGTGCCCGAGGCCGACGAGAGGACATCGCGGCGCTTGCCGTCAACGTCGATGCCCGTCAGCACGCGGATCGTCGCCGTGTATCCGCGCGCGTCGGCCATCTGGGAGGCAACGGTGCGCTTCCAGATCAGGTCGTACAGGGCGAGCTGCTGCTTGGACAGGGACGAGGCCACCTCGCCCGGCGTGCGGAAGTGGTCCCCGGCGGGTCGGATCGCCTCGTGGGCCTCCTGCGCGCCCTTCGACGCGGTTCCGTAGGTGCGCGGAGCCTCGGCCACGGCCTCGGCCCCGTAGAGCTGGGTGGCCTGCTCGCGGGCCGCGTGGATGGCCTGCCCCGACAGCGCCGTGGAGTCGGTACGCATGTACGTGATGTAGCCGGACTCGTAGAGGGACTGGGCGGTGCGCATGGTCGAGGATGCATTCCAGTGCAGCTTGCGCGAAGCCTCCTGCTGCAGGGTCGAGGTCGTGAAGGGGGCGGCCGGGCGGCGCCGATAGGGCTTGCGGGTCACGGAGTCGACGACCGAGGCCGGGGCGTCAGTGAGCGCGCGGGCGTAGGAGCGGGCCGTGGCCTCGTCGAGGTGGAGAACGCCGGCCTTGAGAGCCTTCGCACTCAGCTCGCCCTTCTCACTGAAGTCCGAGCCCGTCGCGATCGCCGCCCCATCGACGGAGGTCACGCGGGCGCTGAAGGCCTGACCGGCGCAGGTGAAGGCCGTGTCGATCGACCAGTATTCGGCGCTCACGTGGGCCATGCGGTCCCGTTCCCTGGCGACCACGAGGCGCGTGGCCACCGACTGGACGCGACCCGCCGACAGGGACGGGCGAATCTTGCGCCACAGCAGGGGGGAGACCTCGTAGCCGTAGAGGCGGTCGAGGATGCGGCGCGTCTCTTGGGCGTCCACCAGCGCCGTGTCCAGGTCGCGCGTGTTGTCCAGTGCCCGCTGGATCGCTTCCTTCGTGATCTCGTGGAAGACCATGCGTCGCACGGGCACCTTCGGCTTGAGGACCTGCAGGAGGTGCCACGCGATGGCCTCTCCCTCGCGGTCCTCATCGGTTGCCAGGAAGAGTTCGTCGGACTCCTTGAGGAGCTTCTTGAGTTCGGTGACCTTCTTCTTCTTGTCGGGGTTCACCACGTAGTAGGGCGTGAAGCCGTCATCGACGTTGACGGCGAAGCGTCCGAAGGGCCCCTTCTTCATATCCTTGGGTAGCTCGGAGGGCTGGGGTAGGTCGCGGATGTGACCGATCGAGGCGGTCACATGGTAGTCGGGGCCCAGGTATCCCTCGATGGTGGCAGCCTTCGCAGGAGACTCCACGATCACGAGCTTCGTCGCTGACATTGCCGTCCCTTCCCGTTCTTCCCCAGCATTTGTAGCATCCCCGCGGCTCTCTTACCCGGAGACGCACCTGGGAAGGACCTTACCGTGTCCGGCGCTCATCTGGGTACCGCAGGTGATATCCGCGCGTCTCACGCGGCGCGGGGTTGACAGCGCCGAGGCGATGTCCGATTCTCACGCGTGCGAGGACGCGGCTGGCCCGGGCTCCCCGTGGCGTCGGGCGTCCGCTGGCTTGTGTAAGTCACCGCCGATCGTGCACAATCGTCATCGTGATTGAGAACATCCTCTCCCAGGTTCCCTTCCCCGTGTGGCTCGCGATCTTCTTCGTGGCACTCGCGCTGGTGTCGAACAGGATCAAGACGGCGATCAATCGTTCGAAGGGAGCCGCGCCCGCGCCTCAAGACGTGCGCAAGGCGGGGCAGGAAAGCGAGTGGAATGACCTCAACGAGCATCACACGCCGCATCTGCGCGGGACTCGCTCCTCGATGACGACGGACCCGACGGCGCGCCTGCTCGCCCCGTCCTTCCCCTACGCGCTGTGCAACGGAGACACGCTCAACGTGTTGAGCGTGTCCGACCCCGCGGCCACGAAGGAGATGCTCAAGCGAGACTGGGACATCACGGATAGGAAGCAGCTGCTGCGCCAGCTCTACTCGCTCCTGCGCGACGGTCATCGCGAGGACTTCGCGTTTTTGCGCAAGCGCTGCGCCAATCAGTCGTGGGCCGAGGCCGAGATCGCCCGCCTGCGCAAGACCGCGGACGTGTCGACGCAGGACTGGGAGAGGCTCTGGCAGATCCACCGATTCCAGGCCAACGACCGCGGCCTGCAATCCCTGGAGTTCGCCGCGTGGGATTTCATCCGCGCCGCCAACCTGACCCGCGCGGGCGCGTCCGCCGGGTGGCTCAGCGAGGACGAGGCCTTCGACACCCTCGCGGCTATCAACCGCGCCCTCCAGTCCTACTATTCGTCGTGGGACGAGACCTGGGAGGCATTCCGCACCACCCGCTGGCTGTGGGCCGCCGAAGGGCAGGCGCGGGAGGCCGCCAACGACCTGCACGATCGCAACCGCGGCGAGTTCCTGCTGGGCAAGAATGGCGTGTGGACAGCCATCCCGTGGGACGCCCCCTACCCCGCTCCCCGCTTCCTCCTGCTGGACGCCCTCGGAGAGATCGGCGCCCTGCGCCTCCTCTCCTCAGCCAACTGGGAGGATGCCTCGGCCTGGGAGAGGGACCTCGACACGCAGGCACGCACCCGTGCCCCCATGTCCATCGGCGGCAAGCCGATCGTCAACTAACGCACGCTCACCCCTCGTCCGTATTCTCCTGCGGCCACGAAGTGACGGATCTGGGGAAACCGGACGTACAATGAAGCGTCAGTCCTGGTACGCGAATCGCACGGTCCAGTAGGAAGTCTGGACGATGCCCCGCATCCGTCGCTGCCCAGCGCAGAATCCGGCGTCATCAGGTCCACTTTGGTGTACCTGGAGACACATGATGAAGACGGAGTCCACACTGTATTTCGACGGCCGCTTTTGGGTGGTCGTCATTGAGCGCCACGAGGCCGGCCGCGTCCAGGCGGTTCGGATCGTGTTTGGCACGCAGCCCTCGGACGCGGAACTGTATGAGTTTTTCCTCGCCCACGCCAACGCGCTCACACGCCGGCTCGATGAGGCAGCCGTTGTTTCTGCCGACCTCGAGCGCCGCACCAAGCGCCCCAATCCCAAGCGCGCGCAGCGCGAAGCGTCCCGCCTCGCCCACCGGGGGCGCCCATCGACCGCTTCGCAAGCGGCGATCCACGCAGACCGCGAGCGCTGGGCGCAGCGCCGAGCCGCGGACGCCAAGCAGAAGAAACGGGAGGCGGCAGATGCCAAGTACCGACTCGAACGTGAGAAGGCAAAAGCACGACACCGGGGCCACTAGCGGCCGTCCCATCGCCGCGCGGTAGCCTGCCCCCGTACCCCGACGGGACTCCACTCGCGCCGGTCATTCCCACGGAAGAGAGCACTATGAGCTACGACTACATTCTTCACGTTTCTGACGTCGCCCGCTGGCCCGCGGCGCTGTCGAACCTCGGCAACCTCACGCAACTCGGCCTGGCTCACGGGATCGTCGTCATCGTGAACGGCACTGGAGTCTACGCGCTCCAGGGCGCGAACGACTGGACTGCGCAGATGGAGGCGGCGGCCCGCGCTGGCGTGGACTTCTTCGCTTGCGCCAGGTCGCTGGCCAACCACGAGTTCGTCGACGGCACGCTGCCCGAGTGGCTGGGGCAAGTGCCCGCCGCCATCCCCGCGATCCGCGAGTGGACGAAGGACGGGGCCACGTACATCAAGCCGTGAAGGCTCGAAATCCCAGGATTCTCCAGGCTTCCTTCGCCCATTCCCCAAGGTTGGCATCCTACAGTAACTGTTGTCAGACAAAAGGGAGGCGGGAATCCCGCACAGACCACCGAAGGAGCCAGGTAACGCCACCAACAGCGCGGTGATAACGCAGGAGCACTCGCCCAACCAGACGAAGGAGTCATGTGGAAGTAGTTCACTGATGTTCACGGGGCGG
>ERZ773006.209-NODE-209-length-32362-cov-5.51744_pt1 | contig 32362 bp, 28 predicted proteins | sample MGYA00580843_ERZ773006 | MGnify/ENA primary metagenome ERZ773006 (study PRJEB29015, sample SAMEA2738011) | human oral metagenome | biome: human oral; feature: human-associated habitat; material: dental | place: China | collected 2052 ...
AGTACCAATTACAGATGAAACTAAACTAGCAAGAACGGATGTAGAATTAGTATTTGGCAATACTTTTTCTTGTTTAGGTTCAACAGGTTTATTTTCTGTTGATTTAGCATGTTCTTCTTTAGGTGTTTCAACTACTGGAGGTTTAGAAAGTGTTAAATCTCCATTGTATTCAGGAATTTCTACCACTGGAGGTTCAATAGGTGTTACTCCACCATTAAACTCTGGAATTTCAACTACAGGTGGGTCTAAAGGAACAACCCCACCATTATATTCAGGAATTTCCACTACAGGTGGGTCAATTGGATTAACACCACCGTTAAATTCAGGTAATTCATGAATTGGTGCATCTCCAGGTGTTGTTCCAATAGGTTCTGTATATTCAGGAACTTCTACTACTGGAGGTTCAATAGGATTTACTCCGCCGTTAAATTCAGGTTTTTCATTAACAATGTCATTAGATGGAATAATCAATTTATATTCATAGATAATTGTAGTTTTACCTTCTTTAACTTTACCAGATTCATCGATAGAGTTATTTAATTCATTAGAAACAGGTATTAATCTATTCAATTTAAATGTTAAGCCATCAATTGTAATAGTGTTTTCTCTTTCAATTGAATATTCTTCATTTGTAGGTGTATAAGTAGTTTCAGGATCTCTATCAGCGTAAACTTTAGTTGTAGCAGTAGCAACAGTCACATTATTTTTAACAGTTGTTTCTTTCAAGACAGTACCATTAATATCTACTAATTTAACAATAACAGTACCTTTTTTATCTTTATCTACATCATGTTCAATAACTGTTACACTTTCTTTATATTTAACAACAACTTCACTATTTTCAGATTCATGAGTTACTGATAAAGTTTCTACTTTTTCTTTATCGGCAAAATAACCTTCAACTTTAGGAGAATTTACTTCTTCTAAGTTTTTACCTTCTGTCCAATCAGATGTATAAGTAACTTCACCAGTTCTAGAGTTAATTTCAGCAGTTCGTGTAAATCTTGCTTTTTGATTTACAGGTTCAGAAGCTTGTTCACCTTTCTTAGGTCCATTTTCATAAACATAAGTAATGTTTCTAGTTACTTCTTTTGCAAGACCTAAATCTTTATAAGATCTATTAAGTGGGTCATTAGGAATTTTATCATCTGGACTTGGTGGGTTAGTTTGACCTTCATGAGGTTTATTTGGATCTACTGGAATCAAATAGTCATATTGATAAATAACAGTAGTTGTACCTTCTTTAACCTTACCAGTTTCATCAATAGAATTACCTAATGTGTCAGAAACTTCAAGAACTTTACTGAATTTATATTTCTTACCATCTTTTTCAAATACTGAAACTTTCTTATCTACAGTAGAATATTCTTCATTTGTAGATGTATAAGTTGTTTCAGGGTCTCTATCAGCATAAATTTTTGTAGTAGCAGTAGCAACAGTCACATTGTTTTTAATTGTTTCTTCTTTAAGGAGTTCACCTTTATCATCAATTAATTTAACAATAACAGTACCTTTTTTATCTTTAGATTCATCATGGTCAATTACTTCTGGGTTTTCTGAGTATTTAACCACAATTTCACTATTTCCTGATTCGTGAGTTACTGCTAAAGTTTCTACTTTTTCTTTATCTACTTTATATTTATCTTTTACTGGAGATACAACTTCATTTAAGTTTTGACCAGGTGTCCAGTCAGTTGTGTAAGTTACTTCACCTGTTCTTGCATTAATTTCAGCAACCCTTGTGAATCTTGCTTTTTGATTTACAGATGCAGATGCTTCTTGACCAGCTTTAGGTCCATTTTCATAAACATAAGTAATATTTCTAGTTACTTCTTTTGCAAGACCTAAATCTTTATAAGATCTATTAAGTGGGTCATTAGGAATTTTATCATCTGGACTTGGAGGATTTGTTTGTCCTTCATGAGGTTTAGTTGGGTCAACTGGAATCATTAAGTCATATTGATAAACAACAGTTGTTGTACCTTCTTTAATTTTACCAGTTTCATCAGTTGTATTATTGTATTTATCAGATGGCTCTAATACTTTATTAAGTTTATATTTTTTACCGTCTTTTTCAAATAGTTGAACTTTCTTATCTACAGTAGAGTATTCTTCATTTGTAGGTGTATAAGTTGTTTCAGGGTCTCTATCAGCATAAACTTTAGTTGTAGCAGTTGAAACAGTAACATTATCTTTTACAGTTTCTTCTTTCAACAAGTTACCTTCATGGTCTACTAATTTAACAATTACAGTACCCTTTTTGTCTTTAGCTTCATCATGTTCAATAATGTCAGGATTTTCTGTATATTTAACTACAACTGCACTATCTTCTGATTCATGAGTTACTGCTAAAGTATCAACTTTTTCTTTATCAACAGCATATTTATCTTTAACTGGAGAAACAACTTCATTTAAGTTTTGACCAGGTGTCCATTCTGTTCTATAAGTCACTTCACCTGTTCTAGAGTTAATCTCAGCAGTTCTAGTAAATCTTGCTTTTTGATTTACAGGTGCAGATGCCTCTTGACCAGCTTTAGGTCCATTTTCATAAACATAAGTAATATCTCTTTTTACTTCTTTTAATAAACCTAAGTCTTTATAAGATCTATTAAGTGGGTCATTAGGAATTTTATCATCTGGACTAGGGGGATTAGTTTGACCTTCATGTGGTTTAATTGGGTCAACAGGCACTAAGTAATCATATTGATAAACAATTGTAGTTGTACCTTCTGTAAGATTTCCTGTTTCAGATGCAGTATTATTATATTTATCAGATGTTTCTAATACTTTATTAATTTTGTATCTCTTGCCATCTTTTTCAATAATATCTTCTTTTACAGTTGTTGCATTATAAGGTGTATCATTATTTTCTACTTCTTCTCTTGTAGAAATTACTGTTATATCTGATTTAGTTTCATATTTCTTAACAGTTTTAATTACTGTTTCAGGTACAAGTGTTTCATCAGCTTTAATTTCATTCCCGTCAGCATCTACATACTTAACAATTGCTTTACCTTTTGTTTCAATTGTCTCTTTTAATGCTTCAGGTTCAAGTTTCAAATCATAATAATGATTAACAGTTGCAGTACCATCTGAAACTACATTATATGCTCTAATTGGAGAAATAATTTCTTTTTTAACAATTGTTGATGTATATTCATTATGATTTTCTTCATTCCAACCAGTAGAGTTTTCTTCTTTAGTTAAAACAACATTTGATTTATCATCTGAAACTTTTATTTTCCAATCTTTTGGTAATAACGAAGATAAATTTGTATTGTTTTCATTAGTATCCCAAGATTCCCATTCTATATGTGTTCCATCTTCCCTATGAAATTCTGTGGTAACTTTAGAAATAAGACCTTCATTATAGCCATAAACTTCTTTAACAGTTTTACTAATGGGTTCTTCTTCTAAATATGCTGTACCTATATTATAAAGTCCACCACCAGGTTCTTTATCCTTTCTAGTAGCAAAACCTGATTCTAAAGTTTTTGTAATAGTAGGAATAGTTTCTAATGTAGCGTCAATAGTTTTAATTTTTTCTTCAAATGAATTTAACCTTCCATTATCCTCACTTCTATCAGTATCTGAAACATAAAAAATTGCTTGATTATCTTTTAACCCAATACTAATTTTATTTTCATTCATAAAAGTAACAATTTCATTTACTTTTTCATCAATTCTTGATTTAGCAGAATCAATTTTTTCACGGTCACTTTCAGTTTCAGCTTTTGACAACAAGTAATTAATAAGACTATAGCTTGAGCCATAAATATCTTTAATTATATCTTTAGAAGATGCTGTTGAATAATTTAATGCAGGTATTTTAGGTAAAACATTTGAGTATTTATCCTCCCTAGAGCTTAAATCTATAGATGTCATTTCTCTAGTATCGTTGCCTAAATTAATTACAGAATCATCTGCAGTGCCAAAAATTCCGTCTTCACCAATAGATTTTATAGTATCATAACTATCTCTATTAATTGCATAAGTAAATGCAGTAACATCAGAATTTGAATTGTCTAAAACTTCTGAAATTGCTTCATAAGTATATCCATTCCCAGTTCTTCTTGATTTTTTCTCAACAGTTCTAGTTGTAGCATAAGTGTCTTTATCTAATACTAAAATGGAATCGCCTTCTTCTAAAGTTACATTCTCTTTGGTAAATTCTTTCGCAGTAGCTTCTCCAGCTTTCCATTTTGCAACTGCATCTTCATCACTAGTAACACCACTAACTTCTACAAATTTACCATAATGTCCATCAGATGTTTCTTCAACTAAATAAACTTTCTTTTTGGACAATTTAGTATAATCAATTTCACCTACACTAGTATGTAAACCTTCAGGAGAAACTTTTGCTCCAATATCATTAAAAGTTGTTTTATCATATTTAACTTTATCTTTGTCTACAACTTCAGATCTTTTAAGTTTATATGCTTTACCATTTGCTTTAATTACATCTTCTTTACCAGTTTCTTCTGATACAGTAATACCATCTTTATTAACTGTTGATTCACGATAATCTTTACCATCTACATCAGATGCTATACCTTTTTTATCATAATCAGTTGAAATAGTTCCAGTACCAGTTTCTACTTTTGTTGTGTCTTTTAATTTTGAGTTATCTTCTTCTAAATAATAATTAACGTTTGTTTCTGATTTAATATTTAAACTATCAGTACCATCTTTTTCTCCATTGTTATTGTTAGCTCTAGTAGGTTCAGCAACACCACCATCTAAAACTGCATCTACTGTTACCTTCTTATCAGTATTTGTTGAGTCTACAAATGTTGTTGATTTGCTTGAATCTACATTTGAGGTATCACTAACCAGACTTGAATCATCCATTCTATTAGTGATTTCTTTAGCTTGAACAATATTACCTGAAACTGCCAAAGATGTACCTACAAGTAAAGCAATCGCACCAATTTTAACAGAATCAGATCTTCCATCTTTAAATTTACGAATACTAAATACTTCTTTTTTATTTTTAAACAAATTTATTTACCTCTCATTATAAAATATTTAAAGGCTATTATTTTATAATAACCTTTGAATTATTACTTTCTATTATCAAAGTAATTTTAGTATATATATCATTTTACCTTCATTTTTCCAAAAAATTAGAATATAAGTCAAGAACTTTATCTTTCCTATAATTATTAGAGAATTTTGATGATTTATAAAGTCCAATTTTAGTATAAGTCTTTAATTTTTCTAATAAATCTTCAAACGTATTAAATGTTTCTGTATTCTCACAAATAGATTTATAATATTTATGAGCTAAATCTGTATTTGACAATAGACATACTAAACCCTCGGAGGATGCTTCAACTGCCGAATTAGCAAAACATTCGCTCATAGAACAAGACAAATATCCTTCATGTTTATTGTAAGGAATATCTTTTAGAAAACCTGCATATTTAACATTGTCAGGTAAATCAGAAACCTTATATTTATTAGGTAATATTCCATATATAGTTAAATTAATATTAGGTATTCTTCTAAAAGCTTCAATAGCCCAATTACACCTTTTAATATTAGACATATTACCAACTATACACCAGTTTGTAATATTTTTATATTCTTTATTCTTAATTTCATTAACATAAATAGGAGGTAGAAATTCCACTTCATTTTTTAATAAATTTTCTAATACAGGACTAGCAACAACATTCCTACACCATTTTTGTAATCTGAATTTCATAATTGGATCTAAAATATTATAATGGGTAAAAGAAATTAATTCCCTGTCTGTATTTTGGAAAAATTTTCTTAATTGAATAGGGTATTTATTAACCATGTCAATAAAAAACTTATCATTTACATTTGAATTTTGCGCTAAATATTCTATTAATATTTCCCATTGAGTTTTAATTTTTGTTGAATCTATACTTTTATAATAATGATAATTATCTGATAAGTCACCTTCTAAAATAACATCTCCATTTTTATTATATAAATAGAAATATTCAGTTCTTATATTAAAACTATATAATTTACTAGATGTATAACATTCTATAATTCCATTATTATATTCAACTAAACCAATATAACCATTTTTAGTGTATTTTATTAATTTAATATTTTCTTTTTCTTCTATATCTGATGGTTTTACAGATGGTTTATCTCTTGAAATTTCTGATTTATCTAATACAACATGATAGAAATTTTTAAAACCTAATGATTCAAGAGTTTCTACAAAATTAGGTAGAAAAGTAAAAATACTATTAATCAAGATTTCATGTTCAATATTTAAAGATTCTAATAAATTTTGTCTCGCTAATTGAGTTCTTTCAAATCCAAAAATTTCTTTTGGAATACTCTCTTTAATTGTAAAAACCTTAAAGGACTTCATCTAATTTTAAACCTCTACTTCTTGCTAATCTGTGCCTGAACCTAATGGCTAAATCATGTCTATTTGACAATCTATAATATGATGTTATTAAATTAATTACTAAAGCATTTGTTTTTGTAACTAACCTTGACCATAATTCCCAATCTTCAAATCCATCATATTTAGGATTGTAACCTCCTGATTTTTCATAAGCAATTTTTCTAAAAATAACTGTTGAATGATTAAACATATTACGGTAAGCTAAATTAAACCAAATTTCTTCTGATTCAGTATTTTGTGCAGTATTTCTTATTATTTTTCCATTTAAATCTAATTTTCTTTCTGTTACTTTAGAACCTACAATATCCAAATTTTCATTTGATTCTAATTTGTCTAGTAAAATATCCAAATGATAAGGTTCCCAAACATCATCAGAATCTTGTCTTGCAATAAAATCATAATTTGAGTTTTTAATACCTTCAATTAAACTTAATGAAATACCTCTATGTAAACAATTTAATATCTTGACTTTAGGATTATTAGAATATTTCCTTAATATATTTTCTGTATCATCAAACGAACCATCATTAATTATAATCAGTTCAAAATTTTCATGTGTTTGATTTAATACTGAATTTATAGATTCTTCAATTGTAGTTTCATTATTATAAGTAGGCATAATTACACTTAAATAAGTATCAGACAGGCTTAAATTTTCATAAGGAATACCCAATTGTTCGGTTTCATTAATTGATAAAAAAGTTTTATATGGTTTAATACTTACACCTTCAATATCTTTAATTAATGGGAAAGATGTTGAATAGAATCCATAAACTTCTACAAATTCATACTTTTTTAATAACTCATAAATCTCTTCTTCAAAACATAATTTTGTTGAAGCTTTATTCTCAACTTCTACATTAACTCTAGGATGCTGATAATATAAAATATCTCCACCTATTTTTTCTAAAGCTCTAATTGTTAATTTCTTAGTATAATCATAATCTTCTTCCAGATTAATATTTCCTAAAAATTGTCCTAAAAAAACTTTAATTGTTTTATTATTGTTTACTCTTATAAAATTATCAGGTTTCAAATTTAAATTAAGTTTAATTTGTTTTTCTTTTGGAAATAATTTACAATTATCAAAAACTGTATAATGTCTTTTAGATAATTCAAAAACATCTTTTAATTTTAAATCTCTATAAATAGTAAAATTTAAATTTTCTGTATAAAAATTTGGAATAATAAAAGATGTAGAGCCATCATCATAGGTATATAAATTCATAGTGTTTTTATCAAATATAATATAAGGAATAAAATTATCTAAACTTGCAACATAAATATTATTTAACTTAAATTTAGAAATCCAAGACAAATAATCATCAATGAATTTATTACCTTCAATAAAAAATGTATCTTCACAAAAAGTAGATAATTTATCATAATAATTTTTTTGCCTTTCATCATTAGACATTTTAAGATAAACACCTATGAATTTTTCATTAGTTTTCTTAACAATTTCTTTAGCAATTAGAACTTGTAATGGAGATGTGCAAAAAATTAAATTCATAAATTAACCTCCATAAATTTAGCTAAAATTAAATCATTTTCATTATTTATATCCACATTATATTTTCCAAATTGTTCTTTATAGAAAATTTTCCCTCCATAAAAAGATTTATATTTTAAGAATGATTTGACTTTTACTCCAAACAAATTCCCATTAGGTATATATTTTTTTGTGTTATATTGTCTATTTGTTTTTTTTGAATCTATGTCTTTTCCAACTAATTCTTCAGTATTTAATTTATCAAATATTAATTCATAATTAATATCTAATTCTTTAACAGTTATAGCAGAATCATAATATGTTAATTTAGAAATAAATTTATCTAATATTGTATTATCTCTAAAAGGACTTGTTGGTTGCAAAAGAATAATTTTATCATTTTGATTTATATTATAATATTCAATTACGTCTTCTAACACATCAACCATAGTAGATTCATTTGTTGTTAATTCTTTCGGTCTGTTTCTAACTATTACATTTTTAGAATCAAATAAGGATTCATTATAATCTGTAGTAACTATTATTTTATCAAACAAATTTGATTCTTTAGCATATTTAATAGATTTATCAATTAAAGATATTTCATTTATTTTTTGTAAATTTTTATTTTTAATTCCAACTGAACCCTTTCTAGCAGGTATAACAGCAATAATCAAATTTATTTCTCCTTTTTCTTCTCTAATATTTCAATCCAATTTTTATTATTTACATACCATTTAATTGTTTCTTTTAAAGCTAAATCAAAATCAGTATAATCTGGTTTAAAATTAAGTGTTTCAATTAATTTAGAAGCATTAATTCCATACCTTAAATCATGACCAGGCCTATCTTTAATAAATTCATAATAATCATTAGGTTTATTCATATTTTTTAACATTTTAAATAAAACTTCTTTATTAGACCTTTCATTATCAACACCAATTAAATAAGTTTCTCCAATTACACCCTTATCAATAATTAAATCAATAGCTTTACAATGGTCTAGAACATAAATCCAATCTCTAATATTCTCACCATTTCCATATAGCTCTGGTTTCTTACCTTTTAATATATTAGAGATTTGTCTTGGTATAAATTTTTCCGGGTTTTGATACGGACCATAATTATTAGAACAATTAGAAATTGTTGCTTGTAAATTAAATGACCTAACCCATGCTTTTACTAACAAATCAGCAGATGCTTTTGTTGATGAATATGGAGAACTTGGGTTATATTGAGTTTTTTCTGTAAATTTTTCATTACTCTCTAAAGGGAAATCTCCATAAACTTCATCTGTTGAAATATGATGAAATCTAATATTATATTCACAAGCAAGTTCAATTAAATTATAAGTACCAATAATATTTGAATTTATAAAATCTTTAGTGTTTTTTAAAGAGTTGTCATTAAAAGATTCAGCAGCAAAATGAACTATTAAATCATTATCTTTTGTTATATATTTATTTAACTCTTCTTTATTTGAAATATCTACTTTATAAAATTTTACATTATCATCTAATAAATCTTTTATTGTTTCTTCTGTTGAGGCATAAGTTATTTTATCTAATATTGTAATTTTAATATTTTCATTTTTTATATATCTCACAAAATTAGATCCTATAAAACCAGCACCTCCAGTTACAATTATATTTTTATATTTCATTTAATACCTATATCCTTATTATATTTTATTTTATAATCCCTAACATAATTTGTAGCTTCATACAGACTTTCATAAGTCCCTACATCTAACCATTTGTCAGTAGAATCTAAATGATTAACTTTTAATTTATTTTCAGAAAAATAATCATTAATTATATCTATAATTTCTAGTTCATTTCTACAACTATATTTAATATTTTTAACTTTATTCAATACAGAATTATCAAAAATATAAATTCCTGTTATGGCTAAATTAGATTTTTGTGTTTTTGGTTTTTCTTCAAGAGATATTATTTTACCACCTTCAGAAATTTCCACAATCCCAAATCTTTCAGGGTTTTCTACTTCTTTTACAAATATTTCAGCCCCCGTAAAATTATTTTTATTTATTATTCTTTTTAATTTATTATTAAAATTTATTCCATGAAAAAAGTTATCACCTAAAATCAATAAGACATTATCATCACCAATAAATTCTTTACCTAATATAAAAGCTTCTGCTATCCCATTAGGTTTATCTTGAATCATGTAATCAATTTTTATATTACATTCTTTTCCATCTCCTAATAATGCTTTAAATATATTATAATCTCTTTTAGTTGTTATAATTAAAATATCTTCTATTCCATTATTAATCAAAACAGATAAAGGATAATAAATCATTGGTTTATTATAAATTGGTAATAATTGTTTAGATATTGTTTTTGTTATTGGGTATAATCTAGTTCCATTACCACCTGCTAAAATAATACCTTTCATTATAACCACCTATTTTTTTTATTTTATTTCTATTATAACCTAATTTTACTTAAAAATCAATAAAAATAAACCTTAAAAAGAGATAGCAATTAAACTATCTCTTTATTTATTATTTTCTTCTTTTTGATTTATAACCTAACCCCAAAGTTCCAATTAATGATGAAACAAAACCAACTATAACTGATGTTGAATTAGTATTTGGTAATTCCTTGTATTTTACTTTTTCCTGAGATACTTTCTTTTCTTCTTTATATTCAGGTTTGTCTAATACTTCAGGCGTATTTTTTTCTTCTTTGTATTCAGGTTTTTCTAACACTTCAGGTATTCCTTTTTCTTCTTTATATTCAGGTTTATCCAATATTTCAGGTGTGCCTTTTGTCTCTTTATATTCAGGTTTTTCTAAAATTTCAGGTGTACCTTTTTCCTCTTGATATTCAAGTTTCTCTAAAATTTCAGGTATGCCTTTTTCCTCTTGATATTCAAGTTTCTCTAAAATTTCAGGTGTACCTTTCTCTTCTTTATATTCGGGTTTTTCTACAATTTCAGGTGTACCTTTCTCTTCTTTATATTCGGGTTTTTCTACAATTTCAGGTGTACCTTTCTCTTCTATAGGTATAACAATATCTTCAATATTATTTACAGGTGAATCTTTAGGGATTTCATATTCAAATGTTCCATAATAATGAATATATTGATAAATTCTAGATAAAGTTTTACCTGAATTTTTATGTTTATAATTTATAATTCTTATAATATCTTTTGAATAATCTTTAGGTTTAAATCTATCTGCTAAATCAGGAGCTTTCATTCTGATTGCGCTGATACCATCCTCATCAACAAATTTTTCTCCAAAAGGAAATTGTTCTATAAAGTTTTTATTAATATTATCAGATAAATTTTGAATTTTATCTTTATCATTTTCTGTATTTTTTAGGTCAGAAGCCTTGGAATCTTTTTCATCTGGTTTTCTATTTTCTTCTAAATATACAGGTTTAGCATTTTCACCTTTAACAATAGAATTAATCCAATCTAATTGTTCTTTAGAAAATGTTATTCCCCCACTACGTAAACCTTCTACACCATTTTGATTTACACCTATAAGTTTTCCATTTGAATCATAAAGACCTCCACCAGACATTCCAGGTGCTGAACCTTGATAAGATACACCCATAATATTAGCACCATAATTCTCAACATTTTCAACAGTACCATTTAAAATAGGTTGTAATTTACCTTTAGGAAAACCAAACACATGAATTTTATCTCCATTAGAAAGTGTTTTAACAGAATCAGTTAATTCAGCAGGTTGACTATCAAAAGATTTTTTTAATTTAATAACTACTAAATCGTTCTTATATCCATTTACAAAACCTTCTCTATTCCAAAAATGAACATCATCATTTGAAAATTTAACTTGTTTTCCATTAGGTAAAGTTGCAATATGAATATCTCCACTCTTATTTACATTGTTATCTACACTAATAGGATTTGTTTTTTCATTTAAGTGAACAAAATTATGAGCAACTGTAACAATTGTATCAGGACTTATTAATGTACCTGAACCTAATCCCGCTTCTGTTGTAAATGCTACTGTTGAATAAAAATTTCTTTCTCCATTTGGAATTGATTTAATTTCTTCACTTGGAATTAATTTATTTACGCTAGTATTTGAACTATCTACTTGTCCTGAATCTGTTCTATTAAATTCTTCTGCTTTTACATTTAATACTGGATTTGTTATTATTATAGAAAATAAAGCTAAACAACCAATTAATCCGTATGCTTTACTTTTTCTAAAACTACCTTGTGTTTTGATTTCTTTCATTTATTTCTCCATTTTATTGAATATATTATTTTTCTTGAATATCAATAGGTTCAACGTAGGCGTTAAAATTTGTATTTATGATGAATTATACAGAAATTACAAAATCGTTATTTTTTGTGATTAATAGATAGTACGTATTATGAATGAAATTTATATCTAAGAAAAACTAAAAATTAAAAGATTCTTAAAAATATAAAAAGAGATAGTAATTTAACTATCTCTTTATTTGTTATTTTCTTCTTTTAGATTTATATCCTAACCCTAAAGTGCCAATTACAGATGAAACCAAACTAGCAAGAACGGATGTTGAATTTGTATTTGGTAATTCTTTTTCTTTTTTACTTTCAACTGATTTTGTTTCTTTAGGTGTTTCTTTTAAAGGTTCTTTTATTAAATCACCTGTATATTCGGGTTTCTCTTCAACAGGTGGCTCAATTGAATTTACTCCACCATTAAATTCAGGTAATTCAACAACAGGGGGAAGAATTAAATTGCCATTATCATCAACAGGTGTATTTGTTGAAAGTGGTCCCGTATATTCAGGTTTTTCTTCAACAGGAGGCTCAATTGAATTTGCACTACCATTAAAATCAGGTAATTCATCAACAACAGGAGGAAGAATTAAATTACCGTTATCATCAACAGGTGTATTTGTTGAAAGTGGTCTCGTATATTCAGGCACATTTAATACTGGTGGTTTTTCTGGATTGTTATCAGAAATAATTCTTTTTGTTACAGTTTCAGTAATATTTCCATTTTCAGGATCTACATCATAAATTGTTGTTTTTTCAATTACTTTACCATCTTTTTTAATTAATTCTACTTTTGTTTTTGCAGGTACTTTAATAATTGTTTCTTTAGGATTTTCTACTACTGGTTCACCTACATTTTCAATTATATCTCCTGTTTTTGGATTTACATCATAAGTTGTAATTACAGTTGATTTACCAGTTTTACCTTCAATTCTTTCATTTGGTAAACCTTTTTCTTTTGTATCATCTTTTACATATCTAATTGGAGATGGTAAATTAGTAATATCTGTTTTTGGTTTTGGTGTTCCAACTTCAATTAATTTTTCTTCTGATTCTTCATAAGTAATAGTTCTTGTTTCTTTTACTTGCCCATTTTCAACAGTTGGAATATTTTTCTCTACATTAATAATTCTTTCATATTCTTCATTTGTTAGATCTCTATTTTCATAATTATATTCAATTGTTGTTATTTTATATTTATCTTTACCTTCTTTTAATGTGTTTTTTTCATTTGGTTGAATGGTTTCATTTTTAATATATCTAACTGGTCTATCTTCTACTTTTTCTCTTTCAACTTTTGTTTTTAAACCTATATGTAACCAAGTGAAATTAATTCCTTTATCTCCAGGTACTAATTTACCTTTATCACCTTTATATAAAATTCTTGGCCCTTGAACAGAAGAAGATTTCCAATTAGGTTCTGGCTTTTCTGTAGAGGGTATGGTTTCCCCTGTTTCAGATAAAGTTGGTTCATGTTCTGTATAATCAACAGCATATAATTCATTTGCTTCTTCACTTGCTGTACTTATTTCTTCATTATCCCCATAATTTCTTTCTTTATCTCCAATAATCCCAGATTTTAGGTCAGAAATATTTGATAATTCATCATTTGCACCTTGAGGAAAATAAGTTCTTTTAGGTTCTCCATTAGAATATGTTTCTGTCCAAGTTTTAAAGTATTTATAACTAATTGAACCATCTTCATTAAAATATTGATACTTAAATAAAAAATTGGATTTATAATCAGTAAAATACCCATATTTATCACCTGGATCCTTACTAATTTCCATTCCTTCTTTATATCTTGTTGTTGTATATGGCTCTGTATCTAAATGACCTTTTTCTGTTACTGTATTAGTATTAGATATATTAGAATTTGTTTCTTCAGCTTTTGCATTAATTACAGGACTTGCTACCATTACAGAAAATAAAGCTAAACAACCAATTAATCCGTATGCTTTACTTTTTCTAAATTTTCCTTTTGTTTCAATTATTTTCATTTTTATCTCCATTCATAAAAATATTTATTTAATTAACATATCAAATATTAAAATAAAAAAGAAAGTAAATTAAATTTTACTTCCTTTACTTTTTAATGTGTGATTTCTTCAAATTCAAAACCTTCTGATTTCAAAAATTCAGCTAATTTTTCAGACAAATGCAAATCATTATTATGAATATAAATTTTTTCAGATTCATCATTCTTAAACGAAAAACTTGGAATATGTGCAACTTGTCTTTCTTTATCTTCTATAAAATAAGAATTAATAATTTCAGTTAGATCTGATTTATTTTTTAATAAAATTACCATTATTTTTACCTCTTAAATATTTCTTTAAATATCAAATAAAACTCTATCAATCAAGATAGAGTTTTACAAGATTAAAGTTTTACAAACTCTTTAAAATCTTTCTTGATTACCTGAGTAAAGTATTTACCCTTACTTTCAGCAGCAGTAAATTCATCTGCAACTTTCTTAGTAGCTTTAGGGTACAAATATTTTTGTCCTCCTACTAATTCTACTACCAAACCTTTACCTTCTTCAAATGAGAAAGTTTTTACAATTGTCGATGTTTTTTCCATTTTAACACCTATCTTTCTTTTATTTATTATTATTTAATTATAACATTTCTTTTTTTATTTATCAATGGTTTTTATTTATTTTTTTAAAATTTTTACCAATCTCCAGATACTCCACCACCATCGAAACCACCTCCATCCCAACTACTAGAGGATGAAAAATCGAAAGATGAACTTGAATCATCATAATAAGAAGATGAATAACTTGAATCATAAGAAGATGAATTATGAGACCTTAAACTATCTAGATATTCTTTGGTTAAAATAGCAGTCCAAGTTTCATTTTCAATAAAGCCAGAATCTTTAGGGTATAATTTATTAGGTCCTTTATAATCGTATTTAGACCTTTTTAATTTATCTTCTCTCAACCTTTTTAATCTTTCTGCTTCTTTTTCTTTTCTTCTTCTTTCTTCTTCTGCAACTTTATTTTTATACTCTGTTATTCTTTCTGCTGTCCAACTTTCATTAGGAATAAAATATTTCATTCCGGGATATAATTTAAAACCATTATTTCCTTTATAATCAAATTGAGACCTCTCTGTATAATTTTTTTCAAAGTATTTAGTTATTTTTTCCTCTGACCAACTAGGATTCTTTATCCAATTAGAATCTTTAGGGTAAAGTTTATCAGGACCATTATAATTATAGTCTGATAATTTTTTATATTTTTTTAATTTATTCCATTCTTCATATTTATCCCATAATAAAACTATAAATCCTGAAATAATTAAAACAATGAATAAAAATAATCCCATTATAAGAGTTGCAATAAATCCTGTTACTTTACCTGATTTAACAACAGATCCATCTTCATTTATACTCAAAATTTCAGTTTCATTACTTGAAGAATTATTACTTGCTATATTTTTTATCTGTTGAATAATATTAATAATAGCCCCATCATAATCTTTATTTCTCATATAAGATTTTGAATTATCTAAAATTGATTTTGCTTTAGAATCAGTAAGAGTTGTATTTAGTTCATTAGAGGTTTCAATCCTAAATTTTCTATCATTAATAGCAATAGCAATTAATGCACCTTTATTTGTTTCAGAATGTCCTATTTTCCAATTTCTAGCAACTTCATTAGCTTGTTCTTCTATTGATTTACCATCTAATGTATCAACAATATAAATTCCTATTTGTATATCCGAACTAGAGTTTTCTTTTTCTAATTCAGCACTTGTATTTTCAGACAAGTAATGGTTTGGGTCATATATTCCATTTGCAGGTCTATCTGGTATTGTTGTTTCTGCTTGAACAATATTTCCAGTTATAAAGAAAAATGGAATTAAGAGTAGCAATATTAATTTTTTCATTTTTATTACCTTTCTATTTTTTGTAAATAAATTCATTTAATTTATTGTTATCAGGATTAGATAAAAAAGTTAAATTATTATTCCATTTAATTAATGGCTTATATTCTATAACTTCATAATTTTCTTTTAATTCTTCTTCTGTTAAATATTCATAATAAAATTCATTATTATCTTTTTCTATTAAAACATAAATAAATTCATTTAAATTTTCAGGATTATCTATTTTTTCTTTTATCCATAATTCCAAATCTTCTTTAAAAAATGAAAATAAATTAATATTAACTTTATAAACCTGATTATTAGATAATTTTAAATTAGCTTCATTTTTAATTAATCTTCTTTCATTTAAATTTAATAAAGTAATATTTGAATTTACAGAGAATAAAATATAGTCAAAGAGATTCATTCTATATTCTTCAATATATTGTAATTTCAATTGTTCAGCAAGAGATAACCATAAATCTATAGAATCTTCCATTCTACTATAACCTAAATCAGGATAATTTAAATTTTTAGCTAATAAAATATTATCTGAATATTTCAAATTTAAAGTTGTTAACCCATTAAAATAATTAAGATTTAAATTTGAATCTTTTAATAGATATAATTGAATTTTTTGAGCATCTAATATCTCTTTTATTTCATCTTTTGATTTCATTATTTTATCCTTTTTATTGTAAATATTTTTATATTAATTATAAAACTTTATTTTTAATTTGTCAAATAAAAAATAAAAGATACAACATCTGTAGATTGCACGTAGACGTTAAATTTCGTATTTATGATGAATTATATATAAAATACAAAATCATTGTTTTTTATGGTTAATAGATAGTACGTATTATGGTTTAAAAACGTATCTACGGAAAATTAAAAAGTAAATTTTTATAAAATAAAAAGAGATGATTGTAAAATTCATCTCTTTACTATTATTTTCTTTTTCTATTCTTCTTAGGGAATAGACGTTTCATTGCTCTTTCAAAACCTTTATTGATTTCGCTGTCAATTTCCCATGTACCAGATGAATAAAGAATACAAAATCCACCTTCAATATAATTACTATCAAAATGTAGTTCATCCTTGTCTTGACCTTGGATTGAAAAATTTAGCCAATGGAATGTTTTGTCTAAATAATTACAGCCTTTATCTTGATTCTCCTTAATATATTTCAATCCTTTAATAATATTATTTAATCTATTTAATGCAGACAAAATTTTTGCTCTATTAAGTTTTCCAAAAAGTTTAAATTCTCCTGTTTCAACATCAAAAACAAGCAAAAATTCGTTATCTTTAAATTCTGTTTCTTCAGGATTAAAAATATATTCATTTTTACCCAAAGTAAATTTTTCAGTACATTCAGGATAAAAAGTTCTATAAAATTCATTATTCTTAAAAACTTCAAAATTAATATACCTAGAAGAAATAGAATAAACTCCATCTGACAACGTTTCAGCATATAAATCAAGGTCTCGCATTAATCCATAACTAATATAAAGTTTAAAATTCTTGTTTTTTAAAGCAAAATTATTAATAATATCTTTCAACATTTTTTATTTCCTTTTTCTATTTTCATTTTTACATTTAAATTATACACTATTATTTCTTATCTGTCAACAATAAAATAAAAGAAATAAAAATATTTCTATTTAAGTTGTTATAAAACAAAAAGAGGTAAATTTTAAAATTACCTCTTTATTATTCTATTTTTTAAATTGTTCATCTTCACGTCTTCTAGTAATTAAATCATCAAATTGTTTAATGTAATTTTTATATTCTTCTTCATATTCATTCCTTAAAACATCTCTTTCATAACTATAAGATGAATAACTAGAAATTAATCTTTTACTAAGAAAATCAGACACAATTTTAATATATCTAATATTATCATCAGTTGGGTCTGAAGCAGCTTTATTTATAGAATATATGACCCTTTCTATTGAACCATTTAATTGTTTATCCATTTTTATTCTCCATTTTTTATTTTGTAAATTTAACGTCTATTACTCTTCGACCTTCATTTGTTCTTTTTAATGTAATTTTACTTTTTCCATATTTTGCTAAAGGTCCCATTTCTTCACGATATAAACCTTCATCTAAATGTGTATGGAAATCAACAGCTCTCATTTCTTCAACTTTAGCATTATTATTTTCATCTACACTTACTAAATAATAATGTTCATTGTAATTTAAACTAAAGAAATTAATTTTTAGTTTTAAATTATCTCTAAATATAATACCTTCTTTAAATGAGTAAATAAGATTACCTTGATTTAAAAATCCTTTAGAATATAAACTATCATAATCAAAAGATGTAATATCTTTATTATTAATTTTTTCAGCTAACAAATCAGCAGTAATTTTATTTCTAACAACAAAATAATTATTGTTTGAATTTGTATCATCACTTACTAAAGTTTGCACTTCTTTAGCTTGAAGAGGGTACCAAACATTTTTATAAATTACACTGCTTGCATAGAGAATTGCTATTAATATTAAAATTAATACTCTTCTATTTTTATTATCCATTTTTTTAAGTCCTTTTTATTTCTATTTTACCTTGTATAATAAAAAAAATAAAACAAAGTTAAAACTAAAATTCCAAAGGAAAAAATTACTGTTATTTTTGATAAAGAATTTAAAAGTTTATCTCTCCAATCTTCATTCATTGATATTTTCTCCTTTTTTTAAAAATATCAAATAAAAAACAGTTCCTTACTATATAGAAACTGCTTTTTATGGATTCAAAAAAATGCTCCCACCAGGACTCGAACCTAGAACGCTCTCTAATCTGGAGACTGTGCCGGGCATAAACCGGGTGTTTTCCCATTAAACTATGGGAGCATATTATTTGTTATAGAAAAATATAACAAATAAATTATCGACTTATTTAAAAAGTTATTTTCTTAACTTTATGTAACTATTATAACAAACTATCTTTTGTTTGTCAATACTTTTTTAAAATTTTTTTATTTTTTAAAGAAAAATAAAAAGGTCTAATTAAATTTAGACCTTAAAATTTTATTTTGCGAAAGAGTTTTCTTCTTCTAGATCGATTTCCATAGATTGAATAAGAATTAAGTTACTTTGAATTTCTTGGATAAGCAATTCAAGCAATTCTTCTTCAGATTTCATAGTGTAACTAGCAAGAGTAGCTCCTGATAGCCACATATTAATCATAGCATACACAAGGTTAAACTCTTCTGTATCTTGTAAAACTGAATCAAAATAATCAATAGCAAGATCTTTGACAGATTCCAATTTTTGAGGATATGGAACATAAGAATAAGATTTAGCTTTTGGAGATTTAGTTGAGCCATAACCCCAGAAATCATTTTCACTTACAGTGCCATTAACATAACCTGAAAACAGAGATGTACTTGTACCTTTAGGGAATACAACAGGTGGAGCAGGGATAACTACTTGTTTAGACCATTCATCAAGAAGATTATTAGAAATTGTTACAGTTTCAAGTTCAGTAATTGGAATATAATATTTATAATAACCTTCAGGTGCATTTTTCTTTTTATTAAGATCTGATTTTGTTGTAAATTCAGGCATATTAACATAATCAAGAAGTTCATCAGAAAAAATACCTTCACGAACAAATTCACGAACAGTTACCCAAGAGTGCATTTGAACACTATCTGTATCAAGTTTACCAAATACTAATTGAATCGCATCATTACCAGAGTTTGACAAATCAGTACCAGATGCAAATGCTTCCATACGATTATGAGAGTGAGTTTCAATATACATACCTACTTGTTTATTTAACAAATCATAATATGGATCTGATTTATCAACTGATGTCAATGTACCTGAATTTTTTTGAATAGGTGTATAACTAAACAAATGTTCTGTCCAATAATGAACACCTGGAATATCCTTCAATTTTACTTGAGTTCCATCTTCCAAATCTAGATAATCTTGTTTCAAATCATGATAGAAATTAACTTGGGCTTCTTCACCATTACTTAGTGTGATATTACGATACCATTGAATTACATGAAGAATTGCTTCTTTTGGAATTTTTGGTAGATCTGTATTATTTTTAATTGTAATTTTTTCTTCAATTTTTTTATTTACTGGAATGCCATATTTAGATACCATTCCAATAGCTGTTCCAAGCCATGAACTACGATGTTCAAAAATACCATTACCAGCTAAAATTACTGTTTTAATTTTTCCGAGCTCTGAATTTTCATTAAAATCCTGAGACTTATATTGTTCTAATAGTGCCATTATTTATTACCTCTTTATATTTTATTTTACTTTTTAATTATATAATATTTTTAAATAAAAGTCAACAAAAAAGAAAAATATTTTTATCTTCTTTTAATTTGTTCTTAAAATTCAAAAATTAACCAAGGCTCATTTGCTTTTAAAGCTGAATCTGGAAAAACAGTTTTTTCTCCCCAAGATAATTCAGTTTCGTAAGCTAAAAATTCAACCTTATTATCTGAAACTTTAATATGTTTAGCTTTTGGAAATTCAACCCAAATAGAATGTTCTTTCCCATCTTCATCAATAAAATCTGTATAAAGGCCGTTTGTTTGTACTTTACCAATTTTACGAATTGTTTCTGCACCCTTCCAATTCTTAGAACCTCGAATAGGTGGAATTAGGTTTGTTACTTTTACTTCTTTACCTTTATTTTCAGCAAGATAAGATTTAAAATTTGAAAGATTTTTCATTTTAATGTACCTTCATTTCTTTTTTTCTTTATATTTTAATTATATAACTTTATTATTTATTCGTCAATAAAAAAATAATAAAAAAATAAAAAAATATTGAATTTTACAGATAAAAATATTATAATAAATTTGTAGAATAATTTGATATTTAAATAAAAAAGGAGTTAATATATGGAAACAAATAATAATATTGAATCAAAATTATTTCCATTAGTTGAAATACCTCTAAATAAAGGAGAATCTTTACACATTCAAAGAGGTAGTATGGTTTTACATACACCTGGGGTAAAATTATCTACTAAATTGAATGGTGCAGGTATTTTCGCAGCAATTGGTAGATCTCTAACATCAGGAGAATCATTATTTGTAACAAGAGTAGAATCATCACAAGATAATGGGATGATAACAATTGCACCTTCATTACCAGGTGAGGTTGTAAAATTAAATTGTCATGGAGACAATCAATACCATTTAAATGACCGTTCATTCTTAGCATTAGACGGTACTTGTTCATATAAGATGAAATCTCAAAAATTAGGGAATGCTTTATTTGGAGGAACAGGTGGTTTCTTTATTATGACAACAGAAGGTAATGGAACATTATTAGCAGAAGCTTTTGGTTCTATTAAACGTATTGATTTAAATAATGAAGAAATTACAATAGATAACAATCACATTGTCGCATGGTCTACATCATTAGATTATGACATTCACATGGAAAATGGATTTTGGCAATCAATTGGAACAGGAGAAGGATTAGTAAATACATTCAGAGGAACTGGAGAAATTTATGTTCAATCTCTAAATCCAATTACATTTGCTGAAATTGTTTCCGCTGGTAATACACCATCTTAAAAGAGGTAAAATATTATGAAAACAAGAGGTCAAATTAAAGAAGAAGCTAAACAATTAATTAAAACTAATAATTTATTTATAACAATTGGTGTTATAACTTTGCTTTTAGCTTTACCAAGTATATCTGTTCTTTTCCACCAACCTTTACATCTTTCAAGTAAAACATTTAGTCCGGGTGACTATTTTGCATATTCAGCAGCTACAAATGTATTATCTGTTTCATCAGGACTTTTTATTGGATTATTTCAAGTTGCAGTTTATGGATATTTATTAGATGTTCTTGACAAGAAAATTGAAATTAGACAAGGATTTTTAAATCAATTAACAGATATTATTAAATCATTCAAACTTAGGAATTTTATTACTGTTTTCGCTGCTGGTGTAATTCAATTTATATTTACATTTATTCTTATTATAGTAAGTGCCTGTTTCTTCTTACTAGTTCCACCTTTATTCATTATTGGGATATTCATTTCAATGTTTGTTTCTTTTGTATTAACTTATAGTTTCTATATTAGTATTTTTATTTCAAATAGAGGAAATGATGGAGATACAATTTATTCTATTCAAAAAAGTAGAGTATTAATGAATGGTAACAAATTAACTTTATTTATTCAACAGTTAAGTTTTATAGGTTGGGGAATATTAAACGTTTTCACTTTAGGACTATTAAATATTTACATTAGACCATATATGCTTGCTGCTGATACAATTTTTGCTAAAGATATTTTAGATAAATATGAAGCTGAAAAAATTGAAGCTAAAATTGAGCCTACAGTAGAATTAAATAAATAAGAAATTAAGCACTATTAAAATAAATAGTGCTTTTTTGTCGATGATATTTTTAAAAAAGTAAGAGGTGAAATTAATGGCAAAATATCATATTAAAAAAAATGGTACACCTGGGATATGTCATGCACAAGAAGGTAATTGCCCTTTAGGTGGTGTTAAACAACATTACAATTCATTAGAAGAAGCAAATAATGCTGCAGATTTAGTTAATGAAAAAAATATTTTAATTGAAAATCTATCAAATGCAAAAAATAAATTTCAACAAAGAAGAATTGAAAGAAAAATTAGAGAATTAAACTCTGAATTAGATTTACCACCTTATGATGGATATACAACAGAAGAAGAATATAATAAACAAGAACAAAAAAAAATAGATAGAGAAAACTATCTAAAATCTATTGCAGAAAAAGAAGAAAAAGAAAATAAAGAATCTGAAGAAAGAGCAAAAGAATTTTCTAAACTTGAAAAATTAGAAATACCTAAATCAATATTGAAATTAAAATCTAATTATTTATATAATGATAATTACTTTAACAGAGTACAAATGAATGATAAAGGTGTATATAGAGGGGAAAAGAAAGAAGGTTCTAGTGATAATACAGGAACAGCAAAATATGGTTTAGGTAGATATACAACAACTGATAAAAAATATGCTTCTAAATTTGGTAATGTAAGAGAGGTCCATTTAGATGAATTACCATCTAAACCATTATCATTTAAAGATGAATTAGCATTTCAGATGTTTGAACAAGAATTAGCAAAAGAACATGGAATGAAACTAAAACACATGAACCAATATAACAGAGTTGATGAAATAATTCAGAAAATGGGTTATAATGGATTAACAATTGGACCTAAAAATAATATGATAATTGTATCTTATTGGACACCTAAAGATTACGATAAAGTTAGAGGATATTAAAGCAAGGAATTTTATTTTTCTTGCTTTTTTTGTTGTTTTATGTTATAATAAAAGAAAAAACAAAAGGAGTTTTAAATGCAATATAGAAACGTAAAACTTAGCCAGGTTGATATGTCAAAAACTACCTCAGGACAGAATTTTGCAAGAGGTACAATTCTTTTACCCGAAGATAAAAGTATAAAAGAATTTAAATTGTGGAGCGATTCTAATCCTGAAGGTTTTGTCCAATTATTTACTGATAATGTAAAATACTTGAAAATTGGATATGAAGAATCAACTTATAATGGTACTGTATATTTTACTATTAAAGAATATTCACAATTAACAGATGAAGAAATTTTTGAATCTTTCCATAAAGCAGACTCTGAATTTAGAGAAAGTATTCTTACAAGATTACATGAAGGTATTCTAAAACCTCGTTTATCTGAAAAAGGATATACATTCCTTAGAGAATTTTTCAAAGTAAATAGAGATCTTTACAATCGTTTTACAGTTGAACAAGCAGCAGTTAAAATGCACGATGCAAGACCATCTGGTTTATTACATCACACAACTAAAATGCTTGAATTACTTGCATTAGTTATGGACCAACATAACAACTTCCATTTAACAAGAGAAGGTCAAGATTTAGTATATATTGGATTACTAATTCATGATATTGGTAAAACTTTAGAATATCAAGATGGAGAAGTAACAAAACTTGCTAAAGTAACACATAGAGGATTAGGAATTGAAATTGCAGTTCTTAATAAAGAATTATTCTTGAAATATTACCCTGAAGATTTTTACTATGAAATCATTGCTATTATTAATCAGCACCACGGTGTATTTGAAGAAAAACCTCATAGCGTATTTAGTTACCTTGTACATTTGATTGACATGGCTGACACTCACATTTCAGGTTTAGAAGAAAGTATTAAAACAAATAAAGATTCTGATTCACTTAGAGTTATTGACAGGGAAATTCCTAAACTTATGAAAGAGAAACATTATTTCGATTTCGGAGAAAGTAATGAATAAATTCCATGCTGAATATTTAGATATTTGGAAAAATCACAAGAAATCTTTAATTTGTAAAATTGATACAGATAATATTCAAGAATTAAAAAATTTCATTATAAGAAATGTACCTGATGAAGATAAAAATAATATTAATTTAAATAACAAAATAGAATATTATTTAAGTAAGGGTGAAGGTAAATTATATTTTCCAGTTTTGGATTTTGAACCTGATTTTCCTTTAGTCGGTAACCTTATAATTTTTAAAACAAATTAAAATAACCAATAATAAATTGGTTATTTTTTTTGCTCTAGATTCCACGTAGACGTAAAAATTTGTATTTATGATGAATTATACAGAAAATACAAAATAGGTGTTTTTTATAGTTAATAGATAGTACGTATTATGGTTGGGATTCGCATCTATTACAGGTAAAAAATTAAATTTTATTATTTAATTATTCTTCACTTAAAGTTTTTTCTAATTGAACAAAAAATTCATCATAATTATTTAAAAGGTAATTACCCAATTCTTTAATATTATCTGAAATTTCTTTATTATTTAAATCCTCATAATTTAAAACAAAACTCTTTAATTCTATTCTTTTTAATAAATTAATTTCATGGTCTCCATACTTACAAATACTTACAATATAATTGCCTTCATTTGAATTTTCAATTAACTCTATAACATAATGAAATCTTCTTACAGCACTAATATTAAAACTTTTGAATTGATTTATTTCTTGTTCGGAGTAATTTTTATGAATCTGATTATCTCTTAAATCAGGTGTTCCAGTTAAATTAAAAATAAAATCTTCAAAATTCGTTTCACCAACAAGAAAATAATAATTAGAAATTAATTTCTTATCTTTTCTAATATTCCATTGATAACAAGACTCTTTAAATGTTTCAAAGGATGTTTTAAACCAATAGAGGTTTTTTCTTAAATATTTATTTTTATCAAAATTATTTATTATTACTGAATTTTCACCTTTATATTCATTATAAACTCTATTTAATTTTTTATCAAAAATATCTGTAATATAAGGTTTTACTGATTTATTGTCTTTAATGTTAAAATATTCAGATAATTTTGTTGATAATGCTATAGATAATTTATTATTATCACTTTGAAGATAAAAATGAATTTTTCTGTTTAATCCTTTAATTGATTCAATATAATCTTCTCTAGCATATTTAAAATCAATTCTTTTTAATTTAAATTTCAAATCACCATCAGGATATTTATCAATTAAACTATAAGCTTCTTCATCTGTTAAATACCCATTTGAAACTGCCTTATATAAATCGAATTTTGTGTGAATTTTATTTAATATATTCATAAATTACTCTTTTCCTTTGGATTCTTTTTTGTTTTATTTTGTAATATCTATACCCAAAACTAATAAAAATATAATTATTAGTAATATAATTCCATAAATAGCTATTCGTTTGTTTTCATCTTCCATATTAAAACTAACTTTCTATTATTGAATTTATTATTTTTCCTTTTGGTAAATTGTTTTAATAATTCTTACAGTTTTATCAGTTAATTTAGCATAAACTGTGTATGGAACAAGGTCCAAAATAGAAACATCAAAATAATTTAAATCACTCCAATTATTAAGAATAAAATCTTGAATTTCAGTGGCATAATTATGAATATGTTGCCATCTATCAAATTTCTTTCTATCAGATTCTTTTTTAAGAAATTCTATATATTCAATAAAGTTTTTTGTACTATTATTCTTATTCTTCTTTTCAAAATCTAAAATATTTAAATTTGTTTTATTGTAACTTGTTATCAATTCTTCATAAACCGAATTATTCCTTTTTACTATCTCAAGTAATTCTTCATATTTAGTATATTTCATTAAATCTCCAAGTAACCTTCAAATAGAATCTTCTTATATTCATATTTATCTGAATATTGAATAACTTCTACTTTTGTAGGTTTATTATATGTATTTTTGTTAAAACAACAGTAATTAATTTATCAAATTACTTCATTTTCTTTGAGAGATATCAGCTCAGCATAAGTTTCAGTAATTAGAATGTTCATTTGATATTGGCGAAGACCAGCTACTTTGGCTAGCTTCAAATCTTCTACGAACTCTGCGTAAACTGGATCGTCAATTGGAGGCTCGAATGTCGGAGCATTATACTGAAACACGGTAATAATTACTGCCCTAGAATTATTAGATTTAATTTCGTTTGTTAGAGTTCTTATATGCTTTTGCATTCGATCTATTGATGGATGTTGTTCTTTCATCAAAGCTGTCAATCGAGGTGAAGCTTTACAATAGTAATCAGCTACCATTGTTTTAATCTCTATGTAACAGTTACCTGCTTTAAAATCAATTCTACTGTTACCAAGTTTCTTTTCTCTTTTCACTTCATCTTTGACTTGTAAGATGTTTTTAACCTCATCGTATTGTAAGAAATACTCTACGTAACGGTTAGACTTAGTTTGATTTATACCTGCGTAAGTAAGGCCGTCATCTAAACTGATTGCTTCAACAGTATATCTAGTTCTTCTACCAGAGTCAGTCCCATGGTCACTCATTAAACATTCTATATCTTTGAAATCCTTGCGACTGATTCCAGCAATTGTTCCACCGCTTGGACAATGAGCTTCAACTTCTTTTCCATTTAATTCAACTATGAAAATGAATCTATTGATACGTGCTTTGATTTTAGCTTTGATTAAAGGTTGTTCAAACATTAATTTCATGCTATCATGCTTTCCTTTTTACTATTTCAAGTAATTCTTCATATTTAGTATGTTTCATTAAATCTCCAAATAATCTACAAATAAAATCTTATTATATTCATATTTATCTGAATATTGAATAACCTCTACTTTTGTAGGTTCATTATATGTATTTTTATCTTTAACAGTTAAAACAACAGTGGTTAATTTATCAAAATAATCCATAACAATAACAGTTCTTGAATATTCATTTAAATTAATTCTTTCAAGATCTTTTGTCCCAGTTAAACTTAAAGCAATAATATCTTTAATATTAGCAAAATCTTCATTTACTAAATCTACCGATAAACCTTCTAATTCTGCTATTGAAATCAATGCTTCATTTAAATTCTCTAATAATTTTTCCATTTTAATCTATTTTGATAAAGAAATTCAACCAAACAACCTTTATTTCTTTATCAAACCTTTCTTTTTTATTTTACCCGTAATAATTATAATAGGAGAAATCTCTATAATAATTTTTTTCGTAATATTCAAAATCCTCAAATTCTTTAATCTCAGGTAAGTTTTCCAAATAATCTTTATATCTACTTTCAATTGAATCAACTAGATTATCAGAGATAGAATTTAATTCATTATTATTTTCATTATTAACAAATCTAATCATATCTTTTTTATTGAGAGTAAATAAGAAATCTTCTGCTAAAACATACCTTAAATGATTATAATTCATTTCCTCTTTATAGCTTAAAGTTTCATTATTTCTAATTTTAGTAAATAAACTAAATGCTTCTTTAAGGAAATTATCAGTTTCAATTATAGGATTATATTCTGACATATTATATCTACTAATTGAAGATTTATTATAATTATTAATGTAATCAATTAATTCACCTGGAGCAAACACTTTATTTAAATTATTCCATAAATAAACAAGGTCCATCATTGAACATCTATTAACATGACAATAAGCCCTAATATAACATACAAGCATTGAATATTTCACTCTAGATTTATCGGAGAATGGAGATACAACATTAAAAACTTGTAATGGTAATTTATCCAATGTAGCATTATAAGAATAATCATCTAATGCTGTATATAGGACATTTTTTAATTTAGGCATTTGATAATAGAAATCAAACAATAAATCATTAGTTATTCTAGGCATATATGCAATAGTATTATTATATCCAAAACCAATTGGATTTAAATATAAAAATATACCCATTGTTTTCTTCAATATTTGTTTTACTCTCTCTTTTGTTTCAATATATTCATCATAATGATTATCTTTAAAATCAACAAGATTAGTATCTGCTAAAGTTTTATATTCACCATATTTCTCTGACAAGTTCACATTAAATAGAACTCTTTGACATACATATTTTACCCCAGCTTTAGAGAAATATTTTTCATTTCTTTCATTGATAGTATCTACTAAATAATTCAAATCATTATCAGTAAGATGATTCATATCTCTATTTTCATTTACAATAACGTACTCAATCATAGCTAATTCTAATGATTGACCCATGTATTTAGATAAATAAACAAGTTTAATAAAATTCATATCTTCATCAGACAATTCAGAGAATGATTTTTCTGATATTATACTTGTAATAATGTTATCCAACTTGTACATAGATAAATTATTGTTACTAGAAATTATACCATCAGTATAAGCTTGTACTTGCTGCTCAAACTTATTATTGATATATAATTCAGAATAAAAATATTTTTTCATGAAAGATTTGTAGTCGTTGTGAAATAAAGTTTTTATTAATTTGTTTAATTCACTTTTTGCGACTGGTGAATTTGCAATTTTAGCAACTTCAATGATTAAGTTATTATACACATCCAGACATTTTGTAATTATTTCATTTTGTGAAACACCTAAGCCTAATTCATTTGAAATAGTTTTTTCGGAGACACTTTTGTCATGGATTTCAAGCATTCTTAAAACCTTACTGATTATTGAAGTTTCATTTTTTAAGAACCAAGGGAGAGGGTAAGCTCCCTTGTTTTTTTTGTGCAATTTTACAAGCTCATTAATAATTGCACCTTGGGATAACCAACCTCTTTGATTACTCTTAATATTATTATTTGAATCTAATAACCCTGATTCTTTTAAAACTTCTTTAATTACTGATTTTAATTTCACACTATTTAATCTGCTAAAATAACCTATTTTCATTTCTGAAGATTTAGCATATAGAGAAATAGTAATTCTTTGTAAATCTGTCATTTCTTCTAAGTGATTTTGAGGATAAGGATTCATCAAGGCTTCTAAACAAAGTCTTCTTTCTCTATTCTCATTAACAGTTTCTCTCAAAAGATTTCTAGATGTTCTTGTAGCAAATAAATTATTATTTACTCTATGTTTTTGGTCATGTCTAAATAAAGCATCTGCATGGTAATTAGGGACTTTATTTTGTTTAATAGTTAAAAGACAAGCCATTTCATTTATGAATTTAGTATTATCATCATAATATTTTTCATAATGAGATTTAATAATGTCAGCCAACTCATAAAGATAAGTTTCTTTTTCTTCTTGTGTTAAAGATATTTCAGGATTAAGACCTGCTAATTCCCTACTAAAATCATTAACACCAATAGTAGATATAAATGTCCAAAAAGCATTTAAAGTTAATTTTATTTGATTGTAGATATCTTTAGCATTTTGAACATTTTCAGAAAAGTCATTAGATTTAGCGAAATTTAACAGTTTATCAATATTACTTCTCTTATAGCCAGAAAGATAAGTAAGTTGAATATTTTCATCACTTAAATCCATAGACCCATTAACAGTTACATCAACATTTTTATTAATTAGAAATTCAATATCTTCATTAGTTAGAGGTTGACCTGCCCAATTATTAATTTGTGTAATACTATAAAGAGGTTTACTATTAACAAAAAACCTAATGTCAGTATTTTCCATTTCAGCAGCAGGATAATCACCTTGAATATTAAAATATTTAGAATAATTTTCATCCATTTTAGGTGTATTATATACGCTTAAAATTTTCTTTTTAAAAGCATCTTCAAGAGTATATAATAATTGTAATTTTTTACTTTCACCTGTATGTAGACTAATAGGTTCTTTAAATAAAATGTACCCACACCCCACTGCATTACATTTATCATCATTAACGTTAACCCAAGCTACATTATTAAAAGGCATATTATTATTAAAATTAGAACCTAAAACATAGTTATTAAAAGTTTTATTTGAATAAGGGAAAGTAATACTAATACCCATTTGGTGTAGATGACTATTACCAAGTTCTACACCTGTTAATTTAGTTCTAACAAGAGGTAATAATGTTTGATTGAAATTATCTAATTTTTCCAATACATTTTCATCATCAATAGCATGAAGATAATTATACCCATCAGTTTTAGGAACAATACCATTTTCTGTAACAAAACCTAATTGTAGAACACCTAACCCGTTCCCTGATTTTTTATCTTTTGTTAATTGAATATAATTATTTACTTTTGATTTTCTATTTGCTACATTAATTTCTTTTGTGTTATCTCTAATGAAGATTTTGTTTATAAAAGCAGACAAAGATACCTCCTGATAGCCAATACGATTCATATTATAGGTCATACTGATTTCAGGGATATCTTTTAAATATTTCTTTTGGATTTCTAATTCATGTTTTGTAAATTTTGTCATTTTTATTTAGCTCTCTTTCTTGTATTATATATCTAATTTATTTTTAATTGTTTCGTTATTATCTTTTTGTTTTTTATTATTTTTATTTTTCTTCTTACGTTTAGAAATAAAATCTAAACATTTTTCTTTTTTATATTTCTTAGATTCAAAAGTTTTCATTATATATTCAAAATCTTCATTACTTATAAGTTCTTGAAAATCATCTGATGAATTATTCATTACCTCTATTCTAATACCTGTTCTATTTAATAAAGATTCCATTAAATTAAAATTTAGAGGTGTTAATCTGTTTTTATATTCAATTAATAAAATTGAATAATCTTTTCTATCTAACAATTCATTAAGTTTTTTTTGTTTACTCTCTATTGCAGGTGCTATTTCAGAATATTCAGCAACAATAGCATAATTTTTACTGTAGGCATATTGGCGAAGGGTGTCCATTTGTTCTGATAATTTCTTTTTATCTTTTCTTCTTGAAACCCTACCATAAAGAATAACTTTATTTTCAGAAGATTTCAAATCAGAATCTGAATTATTAATTAACCCATAATAATTAGGATTTTTCAAATAAAATCTTCCTTTTGAAGAATATCCAGAAATTTTACCTTCTTTAAAATTACGAACAATAGTTCTATAATTAAGGCCTGTTAATTTTGCATATTCAGTAGCCTTTATATATTTCCTTATGTCTCTTTCCATATTTTATTTATCTCACAATTTATATATCAGTATTTTTTCTTACTTTTTAATAATAAAAAAGTGCTTTTATATGACAAAAATATGACACAATTTTAATCTAGTAAGAAAACAATTAATTTCTTTATTTTATTTTACCTAAATATATCAGAAGAGGAAAATTTTAATTAAAATTTTTTAAAAATTTTTTTATTATTTTTTTTTAATAAAGAAAAAAAATAAAAAACCCTTACTTATTCAGTAAGAGTTTATCGAAAAATAATAATTTAATAAATTAAAAATGACAAAAAATTAATTTATTAAATCAAAAAAATAATAACTACAGTTGTCATTAAGACTTGAAGGTTACTGTTAAAACCTTTTTTACAAAACATGCTTTAAATGGATATAACATTTAAAGTAATTATATTTTACCAAAAAATCTGAAATTTGTCAACACTTTTTTCAATTTTTTTTTATTTTTTTTTGTAAATTTTAAAATGATTAAATCTCAATAGTATAAAAAATAAAAATTTTACTTTTTGACCTGCCGTAGATGCGTTTTTGAACCATAATACGTACTATCTATCAACCATGAAAAACACCGATTTTGTATTTTCTGTATAATTCATCATAAATACAGATTTTAACGTCTACGTTGAATCTACAGACAATAAAATAAAAATTTAGTATGATAAAAATAAGGCAAATTTTAGTCTCAGAGTATATAAATTTAAAATTTTAATAATTTAAAGATCTTAAATATATTTAATTAATTTCTTTATTATTTATATTCAGAACTGCTAAGATTCTTATATATAAATTCTTATTTTTTAAGGTTATATAAATATCTTATTTTCATATTTTCATTTTGCAAAATATAAATATATAAGTTTTTATTAAATAGTTATTATTAAAAATAAGATTTCTATTATTTTTTCTTAATAGTTCA
>ERZ773006.211-NODE-211-length-32147-cov-11.8723_pt1 | contig 32147 bp, 53 predicted proteins | sample MGYA00580843_ERZ773006 | MGnify/ENA primary metagenome ERZ773006 (study PRJEB29015, sample SAMEA2738011) | human oral metagenome | biome: human oral; feature: human-associated habitat; material: dental | place: China | collected 2052 ...
TTCCATTAAAATCATTTTCATTAATTGCTATCATTTTTTTAAATCGTATTCATCACCGTATTCATTTTCATACTCATATTTGCCCGTATAGTTGAGAAAGTGTCAGTTTATTTCTAATAGTTTACAAAAGAATCAGTGAGTAATTTCACTGTTTTTATTTTTTCAAAATAGAAAATAGTAGACCTAAAAAACCAGCATTTAAGCTGGTTGATTAAAATTCTAAGAGATTGCTTTCTACGACTGCCACAAGCGCTAGAGATTTGCTTCCATAATCTTCAAAATCAATAGTGATTGTGTCGTCTTTGATTTCTGTTACTTTACCCGTTCCAAACGTTGGATGTTTAACTGTTGAACCTACAACGTCTTTGTGAGACTCAATCCATTCCTTGACTTTCTCATTTTCTCCTTGATCCTGCAGAAGACCAGACTGTTTCATCAATTCAACCACCTCAAAATATCCATCTACAAATGTCTGTTTGAAATCTGACCCCATAGACAATTCTGAACGTTTTACAGGCTCACCCAAACCTAGCATTAGTTTAATAGCTTTCAAAATGACATCATCAGAGACGTTACGACTATCAAGCTGCCCACCAACTGCATCACCGTAAACACCGTAAAAGTGGCCATCTTCACCATCATGACCGTAAATATCCATGATATTACTTGTTTCACGGTTGCAATAAACTGCTCCAGCTTCGTTTACAATAGCATATGCTACATCATTATTTTTAATTTCTTCAAGTAGTTGTTTTGCGTTTTCCATTTCTAGCTCCTCTGCATAATTTGTTAATTTGATAGCATTTTCTAAACTCATTTTTTCGATTGGAGTTTTGCCTGTGACCCATCTACTAATTGTAGTGTCACTAATTCCAGTAGCTTTAGAAATTCTATAAGCTGTTACCGTCTTTAGTAATTTTTGAATTTTGTTAAAATCTGCTTTACTCATTTTTTATTATCTCCTGAATACCAAGCAATAGCGATCGCCAACATTGCTACAAATAAAATAATTTTCATCTTGATTTTTCTCTAACTTTCTTATACAATGAAAGGCAAGGAGAGCTTTCGCTCTCTTACCCTTTAGCGATTATCTCTTCCTGCGTCTGGTAAACTTGGGAGCGATTTTCGCTTTTTTATTTTGCTCTTTTAGTACCTTGTACCAAGAGCGACTCTCTTTTGAGATTGCTACTGCAATCCCTATTGCAACTGTGACTCTTGCTAGCCACTCGTCTATGTTGTCCATTTGTATCACCTCCTTACATTATTTATTATACCGCATTATAATGCGGTAGTCAAGTGTTTTAACAAAGAAATTTAAACTTTTTTAATTCAGAAACTACTTTTAGAGCAAACAAAAAAACCGCAAGCTATTGCCTGCGGTGAGAGAACATTTTAGAAATTTTCCTTTCTTTATTTTGTGGTAACAATTAAACCGTCGGGCAGGACAGTAAGCGCTGGTTTGTCTGAACGACTACCATCTTCGTTGACATAGTACCAGCCTCCTTCGACTTTAACAAGTTCTTTTGAAGACATTGCGCCACTCTCTTCCTTGAGATGGTATAGTTTGTCCTTGTATTGAACCCAACCAGTGACCATAGCGCCTGAATCGTCCGTATAATACCACTCTGAGCCAACAAGAACCCAACCAACGGCCATTGCGCCGTCTTCTTTGAGGTAGTACCATTTATCATCTTCATTAAACCATTGACTAGTCAAGCAATAACCCTTGCTATTGAAATAGTACCACACATCAGCTATTTTTTCCCATTTACTATATGGAAATGAGCCGTTATTACGACGGAACCACCAACCCGTAGAATCCTCTTTCCATGTTCCAGCGGTTTTAGGTTCTTGCTCTGGTTCGTCGTCCAGTAACACTATATTTTTATCATAAGGGTTGCTAGAATATTGCCACCATCGGATTCCGTCCATGCTAGGAAAATACTCAAAATCTGCTTGACCGTCATTTAAACCATATCCAGCAATCCAAAGGCTGTTTGGGAATTTCGCAATAATCTGCTCATAATAAATATTATCAAGCGTGAATGGCTTGTAGCTGTAATAGATTGGCTCGTAACCATTTTCTTTGAGGATTTCCATAAAGCGAATACAAGCATCTGTGTTTGCCTGTTTATCTCCGCTAGCGTGATCTTCATAGTCCAATACCAAGTATTTTACTTGCTTCGGAACATTGTCAAGGAAGTAGCGTGCTTCTGCTTCTGCTTGTTCCACGTCTCCACCAAACCAAGCGAAGTGGTAGAAGCCAATAGAATTTGACTGCTCCACTTGATCAGACAAGCACGGGTTGATATAGCTTGTACTTTCAGAAATTTTGATAATAGTATTCTGTGTACCCATGTCCTCCAAAATACCTGTAATATCGTATCCATTGTGGCTAGATACGTCAATGAATAAGTCGTTTTTCTTCATTGTTTTCTCCTAATCTTCACTTGGTTTCTTGTATTCTAGCGCTCGTGTGCTGTCTGTGATACCGCTGGTTGTTGGGTCGTTGACCAAACCGATAGCAGTCAAGAACACAAATACCGCATTCACAAGCAAAATCAGTTTGTTGCCGATATCACCCAAATCTAGATGATATCCAAAGACTGCTGCACCAGCTTGCAAGACAAGCAAGAAAGCTGGAATGGCAGTCAGCCAGAAAAATTTGTTTTGTAGTCGTAATTTCCAGTTAATCATATGTTTTTCCTTTCTTATGGTAATGTTGTTGGCCAAGGCTCATCGGTCAAGTAAGAGATGGCACTAACACGAATATCGCCTATATCTTTATCAGTGGGAATAGGGTCATTAAAGGTAAATTGAATGAAATTTAAGTCAGATTTTCCGCCTAAATACCAAATTCCATACGGTTTACCCTTATCGTCATAAATTGGTCCTACAAGCGAATTTTCGCTTCTAAAACCTTCGGGAATTCCGTTAGGATAAGTAAGTTTAGCCCCTTTGTCTCCGCTACTATTATGTCTTACAAATCCAGGCCCATTTCGTTTTCCTACTCCAAACCAACCCCATTGAAGACCTCCGAACTGGTAAGTAACAAGGTTGTTTACTCGTCTGATTTTGATAAACGAGTTGCCTGCTCTAGAGACACTGTTTAACGTTCTCCAACCTGTATCACCGATTAAGACACGCCAACCAGTGTTACCGCTACCTTTTTCTTTAATCCATTTAAGAGCGCCATTGGTTACATTGACATCGACATAGGTCGTACCAATTTCAGCAGCGATACGACCTTCTGGAGAGCCTGTGCCACGGATTTCATGGCCTTCGTTCTCTGGTAGCGGTAGAGTGACCCTGTTGCCTCCCGTGATACCAAGAGTATTTCCTGTTAGAGTTAATTGAGGACTTGGTTTTTGATTCAGAGTTTTAACATCACGACCAACCGCCTGAGCGAATTCCTTTAAATTGCTCATAGCAATCACGCTTTCGCTGCATTATACGTTGCGACCAAATCAAGGTTTGCAAATTCGTCGATACGACGGCCAAGGTCGGCCAATTTTTGAACGACTGCGCCTTCGGTATCGCCACTCATACTAGCAATTTTTTCAGCGATTTCTTTAAGTGTGTCAAGATTTTCAGGGACACCATCGCCCAAAATATCGTTTTTGACTGCGGTTTTAGCCTGCTCGATAGCCTGCATTAAGGTGGCATTGTCAATCTTTGTATTGATCAACTGCATCATTGTCTTGTTATCTGCTCCCAATGCCGAAGCGAATGTGATTAATTTACTTGTATCCATTGTTTCATACCTTTCCAATATTGTAGTACATGAGTAAGTCTGGAATCTCCTGACATACTCCACCATCTGTTACTGTTTTTTTCGAAAGTTGCTTTTCAACTTCCTTTGCGATATCCAGCTCCTTAAGAGCATGGACTTCTTCTGTGACCAATTCTTTATCTGAAGCCACTATCTTGATATGTGTCTCTTTGTCACTCGGGAAAATATATCCGCTAGCACTAACTTCTAAGCGGTATTTCCCAATTGGCAAGATAGTGTCCAGGTTAAAATTCACGCTTGAGTTCGTGACAGTTACCTTCTTCTTCCACTGGTACTTGCCCATGGTCAGACTAACGACCGCCACCTCCCCCTCCAAAGAGGGGACGGCTCGATAATCTTCGTCTAAGAGGACAAATCCAAAGGTGGAAGCTACATCACCTTGTTTGATGAGGTAACCGCCATCAACTTGAGCAAGATTGGTCGTATTGAGATTACAGACCATTATTGCCCTCCTTTTTAAGTTTTGCTTTGAATTAGCGTTTTCAACTCTCTGACATCTTCACCTAGCGATTTAACTTGTTCTGCAAGAACTAAGATAGCCTTGTTCTGTTCGTCATGGTTATCTAGTCGTTTGTTTGCAGATTCTTTAAATTCACGTAGGTTCTCAATGTCTTTTTCCATCGCGGTAATGCGATTCTCCTGCTTTGTTGCTCTGTCTTTCATGGAGAAATACAAGATAATAACAGGAATCATAGAGATTACGAAACGAATAACGAGGTGTTCAAATTCCGCCATAGGCACCTCCATTATTGGTTAGATATAACTGTTGTAGCAGACGGTTCTGCAGTTGTAGGTGCCACGGTAGATGTCGTAGAAACTGCAGCAGCTGGTGCGACAGTCGTAGGCTCATTTTGTTCTTTAGGCTCGTACTTCCACGCTACGCCATATCCATCACGTTCAAGACGTCCATCACGAATAAAGTCGCTTGCAGGCTCTCCATTGTAAGTAAATTCACGGTTAAGTTGTACCAGAACCCTCTTACCTTCACCATCCAACTCAACGTGCTCTGGGTCTTCGATGGTAATCAAATCACCTGGCATATAGTGTTTACCTACTTCAGCTGATTGAATTAAATCAACTAAAACTTTATAAGCTGTTCCGTACTGAAGCAATTTTTCTGTTATCAACGTTAAAACTAATGCGTAGCTAACTTTGCCGTAGTGATCGCTTTCAATCTTGTTCTGCTTAACTTCTTGATCTGTGGCCTTCTGCTTAGCTTCGGCTTGTGCCAATTTCTGTTCAGCCTCTTGAAGCTTAACATGATTTTCTTCCAGTTTAGCTTGAGCCTGTACAAGAGCGCTTGTCGGATCAAGTTCCGTTCTAATAAAATCTAAAACCGCTTGAATCAGCACTTCTTCATTATCATTCGTGCGATTACCTGGCAATTCAACACGCTCATAGCTGTAGCGACCAGGTTCTTCTTTCTCAATCGTTACGATTGTGACATTCTTTTCCCCTTTTAAGGTTGGGCTTCCTGTTAATTTGTAAGTCATTAGTTAGTTCCTTTCATTTTTGCTTGTGTTTCTTCGAACAGTTCTTTAAGCGCTGGGTCATATTCCAGTACGGCTTTAAAAGCCTGTAATTCAGCCAAAGCTAGCGTATAGTGTGCCTCTAAATGCGCACTATTCAATTCGCCTTCTTTCAAGCGGTTAGCGAGCGACTCAGCTACTAGCTTGTCGATTGTGTGATTATCCATGTATGTTCTCCATTTCTTTGATTTTCTGGTCCAGTTCTTGGACAGCCTTCAGCAAGTAGGGTACGAATTTTGAATAGTTGATAGACAGATAAGATGTTGTTTCATCTATTTCAATTGCTTCAGGGACTACCTTCTGGGCTTCCTGCGCAATCAAACCAATCTCTTCATATTTCTGGTTCTCGATGAAATCAAAAGAGACCATGTTCAATGCTTGAATTTTATCCAAGGCATTAACTGGACTCTCTTTAATATTTTCTTTCAAGCGTCTATCTGAACTCGAAGTAATACCAGCATAGCCTCTCCATTTTGCTGTAGTGATTTGATTCCACCAGACGACGGCATTCTCTCCTCCAGCTGGATTTGACCCAGCACCATAAACATCTGCATTTCCTGTCCAGATACCTTTGGCAGCATTAATCTTACTGTAGAAATTAACGTTTGTAGAGCCAGAAAAGTCTACTTTCCCATAAAAACTAACTGTATTCTTACAATACATCTGCCCATCTGTGTCCACATGCCAAGAGTTCGGTCCTGCTTGGTTCCAGTTATTGCCCCAATTGGCCCAGAAAGCTGTCTTAGTACCGCCACCAGCTCCATTCCCCATACCGACCGAGAATTGATTAACACCAGAAATCCAGCGACCGCCTCCATTATCAAACTGCCCCAAAGTGAAACCTCCAATTTCGCCTTGGTAGGCTTGTAAGAAGGTTGAGCTAGACACAACAGATTCAATCTTAGTTGTGAAGATTTCCTTAGATGTCAGCTTATCAATCAAGGCATCTCTAGCGGTCAGGTTCTTGATTAAGGCATCATCTACGCTGATTTTATCGCCCGTGATAGCTCCAGCTTGGATATGTTCAGCAGTCACAGAACCAGCGGCCATCTTCCTAGCTGTTACAGCACCATCTACCAACATATCCGACTGTACTCGAACGTGTGGAGCGATGATATCAACCCCTCTCGGACTTGCGGAAATGGTAGAGGCTAACTGCTCACCAGTTAGAGTAGTAGAGCCGATGGTCACACCTTCAGACGTAACTTGTACCCTAGCACTGTTAGCAGCGTCTCGCACTTCCTGCCTGATTTCTTTAGCAGTCTGAGCGATAGCGCTCTTGACATTCTCATCAAAGAACTGGGTCAGCGCCCCTTGGTTGTTCTGCTGGATTTTGCCCCAAAGAGTGCTGTTCGGGTCTGTCAGTTCCAACTCAATAGAACGCATATCCTTGAAGAGACCTGACAGGGTACGTTGGGTTACTGTTGGTTCCACGAAGCTAGTCGGGAAATCCCCCTGCTCTAGCTGGATATCCGTCAACACCGTGTCACCCACGCATCCCATGTGGTGCAATTTCAGCAGTTCATCTCGTGTCCGTGGCTGAAAGACCTTATAATACCGCCCGTTATGCTCAAGAGCAGGCGAACGAACGTTTTGAATGGTTATGTCCATGTGTTACCTCCACACTGAGTAAAAATACATAGAAGTTTCTCCATTTGAAGAATTAAAATCCCTCTTCGCTTTCTCAAAATCTTCAGTATTTCTGAAACGGGCTTTAATGTGGGTGTTACCATAACCTCGTTCTAGTGTTACTGGAATAACATTTGTTTCAGTTTTACCGATAAATCGAACTTCGTCAATAGAATAGTTACTGAAACCAAATCTATAATCATATATATGCATTACATTTTCTCCGTAGCTTGGAGACGTAATAACAAATTTTGAAAAAAGTTCTAAAACTCGTATTCTTTTCTCCCAGACTAACTGAGTTCCTACATAACGCTGAACAACTTCCTTGCCACCCACATAAATTCCTTCTCTAGCCATACTACCTCCTACGAATTGCTATAAATGTCATAGATAGTATTACTATCCTTGTTAGGAATCGCGTCATATTGAGACCTTGTACCAGACCAATATTTCATTGGTTGCCCACCATTTTGGTTGATGATGTTCTGACCAGGCGCTCCATCTGCGCCTCTAGCGCCATCAGCGCCTCGTGCACCAGCTGGACCTGTTGCCCCGTCGCTAACATTGTCGAGCCGTGTGCTAGCAGCTGCTTTGATGCCGTTGTACGTTACAACGATGTAGACCTCAAGCCAGCCTCCTGACCGTTGAGAGGCGTTCCACTGAGCAAATTTACCGTTCGCGTCAGGCGTTTGGCTCAGCAAACTTTGCCAGTTATTGTTCCCAAAACCACGGTAGTAATAATCAACAGTATAGCCACTGGTTAACCGTGTTCCGTCATAGTAGACGTCCGCGATCAAATTTAACTGACTAGTCGCACCGTTTCTGTAAGACCCTTCGATACGTACGTTCGCATTCAAGCTGTGGCCGTTATCTCCTCTCAAGCCCTCTCTCTGCTGGGTTGTCAGGTTCTCGAACCGCATAACTCCGTCCGCTCCTCGTGGTCCTGTTTCGCCACGGTCACCACGGTCACCTTTGGGACCAGTTAGATATTGAAGAGCTGAGAATCGGTCACGGCCATTTCCGACCTTAACCTTACCCGTATCACTCTCAACACCTAACTCACCATCGAGTAAGACCAGAGTGCTACTTGCCCAGTCTTGTGCTGACATACGCTTATGCTGTACCCTTACTGGGATTGTTTCTGTCATGTTCTTCCTCCGTCAAAAATAAAAGTTGGACTCTCGTTCCAACTTCCGTCATATCTTGAATTTTGTCCATCAGCGACCGTCTTATAGACTGGCGCCAGTTCAATCCGTCTTGTCTGATTATCAATTGTCACAGACTGCTCTACATTCTGATACCAGTCCCCTGATAATGTCAGACGATAGGCACCGTAGTAGACTGCTAAGATCTGCTCCTCTTTCTGAGCAAGGTCTTTCTCAATCACTGGCATGATTGTATTAGCAGGCGCAAGATGAACGTGTCCACCATAAAACGGTGTCTTATTGACTACCACAGTCACATCTGTCTTCCCGTAAGGCGTGCAGGTTGCTGACCAGCTGATGACGTACTGCTTACCAAGTTCAAAGCCTTCTCCATTGTGTCCAACCTCCACAAAATCTGTTCCATAACTAATTTTCTTGGCCGTACCACCGTTGAGACGGTTCTTGTTGTACTGAGTATTTCCGTCACCACCAATCAGGCTTGCATTGACCCTTGCAGTCTCGCTGACTTGCTCAAGTTTCTTGCTTAATTCAGCGATTGAGTCAGCGCCACTCATCAACTCTTCACGGATTAGCTTCACTAACTCAGGACGCTCTTTCTCCATTGCTTCATGAATCTTAGCGCCCATTTCTTCGGCCTTAGCCTTGTACTCCTCGATGGCATCCGTAATATCTTTATCACGCTTGGCAAATTCAGCATCAAAAGCACGGTCAGCGTTTGCGATTTCCTTTTTCAAATGTTCTTCAAAAATCTTATGCAGATTTCGGCTTTCATTCAAAACGGCATCATTTACAATCCCACCTATCGCATTCGCAAGACTGGATTGGAATGTCCCAAAACCAATTGATTTCAGGCGTTTTGCCATTGGAGAATAGGTGTATTTCGTGATTTTTTTACGAACATCAAGACCATACCACTCATGGTAGATGCTGACCACATCGAACATCCGAACCGCTACATCACTCTGGCCGACAACCGATATTTCAAGGTTATCTTCCAACATGTCGCACATACTTGTCCGAAAATACTGCTTACCGTATTCAATCAAACTAGCTTGGTCTTTGACATTCTGATCATTGACCTCAACAACTGCTTCATAAATTTGGCTGTATTTCCCAAGCAAGGGACTATCAATCACCACTACATAATTAACATCAGGCGCCTTTTCTCCCTCTCCTTTGACAGTCGTTTTAAAGGTTATCCGAGTTTTCAAAGACTTGGTTGAGGTCTTATGCTGATAGCTAGATAGGTTTTTCTTGTACATAAAAAGCGATTCATTTTCAGAACCGCCATTTTTCAGCAAACGTAAGTTATAGCCATTTCGCACCATATCTCCGCCCCATTGACCAAGGATAGAGTGCTTGTCTTTGGCCAAGACCTCCATAGCATTCTTGTCCTTGATGTTGAGCGTATGTCTATCATCAATATCAGAGAAGAAAGAAAAAGGATTGGCTCTGGTAATACTACCAGCAAAAGCACTCAACACCCTCGTCCCACTGACACGATCCACATCGATAGAGCTGACGATGTAGTTATTTAACAGACTGATAACCTGATTAGCATAGACTTGGATATATCCTTGTTGCTTTTCAACCTCAAAAATATAAAAATCTTGCTCGCCATGCAGGTCATCTGCAGTCAAGAAGGTTTCCTCTTTCAGCAATTCCCACTTGGGATCCGATGTAGGAAAACGAAAGGTCAGTTGATAGGTATTGTTTCGCTCCTGAACAATTTCATCGTTGTAAGCCTCATTTAAAGGCGTGTTGCCTTCTGTAAGATAAATCATAGGATATACCTCCAATTTGGCCGAACTGTGACTTTACGAACCGCGCCAGTAAAGACCAGACCGTTATTACCAACTGCCAACTCAAAGAAGCCTCCACGTTTTCGTAAAGTGTTTTGAACCGCTCCATCTGCATTGTAGATATTCTGTTTCTTATGCCTACAATCAATAGTCACTTTTCGTCTAATCGTCAAGTGCATGGTTGTACGTCCGATAGTCAAAGAAATATCTCCTTCCCCTTCAATCTCAATCACAGGCTCGCTATAGACAGAACCTGGATTGTTGACATTGCCACTGGCGGTAAAGATAAGAGGAGCAACATTTTTCTGATAACGAAATGGTTGCATACTCAGCTTGATTTCTAATTTCCATCCGTGCATACCTTGAGGTTTGTATTTTGCACTGATGAAATCAGCAAAAAACAAAGAGCCTAGCTGATAGCTAAACTCTAGCGTGTTGTCATTTGGTTGGAATCTCTCAACGATTTTAGACGGGTCGACCGTCCTTGGAAGGTAAAATGCAAATGTTCGTTCATAACTCTCATAAGCACCGTCCAAGACACGGTAATTCCCGTTAACCCCAAACAGGGTAGCTGTTTCCGAGACTTTAGGTTTAGCAGCCTCTACCTCGCCAAAATCTGTCACCACACAGTTAGGAATGGTTGAAGTATTGAAACCATTGATAATCATGTATTCCATTAAATTCCCTCCCTAGCGTAAATTGCACCTTGACGTTGATAGACGCTCATTGAAATTTTATCAGCATCCAGATAAGTATCTGACGGCTTTTCAAGGATAGCAGTAAGGATCTTCTCCATACTTGCTCTCAGAATCGCTATCTCAGACACGGTTTGACTGTCTTTTGCCTCTAGTTGAGCGCTTGGCATAGCCAAACTTGCTTCAATATTCTTGGCAATGGTAGGTGTTCCACTCAAACCAAAATCATCGTTTGAAAATGCATTTGAGATTTCGCCAGCCATTCCACTAACAGATTTCTTAACACCTTTGAAACGGTCTTGCAACCCTCTATCCAAACCTTGCATAATCGCATTACCAGCAGGGATCAAGAGCTTGCGGTCGTACTCAATCGGACCTTTGTGATCCGCAATCCAACCAGCAATACCACCGACAAAGTCAGTTACCGAGTCCCAAGCAGATTTCAATCCGCCTAGGAATCCATCAAGGATAGCCTTACCTGCTGACCATAGGTCAATGTTTCGAATGCCATCAAAGATGCTCGTAACATTACTTACAAGGTCACTAACACCTTGTTTCATACTTTCCCATGCTCTCTGAGCGCCTTGGACAAGTCCATCAATCAGACCTAAGACAGTTGATTTCAACCCTTCCCAAGCACTGCTTGCGACAGATTTGATCGTGTTCCAGATGTTAGATAATATCTGAGCAAAACCATCGAAGATAGCCTTACCTGCAGCAGACAATCCTTTCCAGATGGCCTCACCGGCACCCTTTATAGCATTCCAAGCGGTGCCCCAGTCACCATTGATGATAGCCATGACTGCTTTTATAATTCCACTGATAACATCCATAGCTGTCTGAATAGCAATCTTAATCAATTCCCAAACTGTTGTTACTACAGTGCAGATATTGTTCCACGTCGCTTCAATGAAAGGAGCAAGGATATTCATTGCGGTTTCAATAATGGATTGAATAATCGGCATAACCGTCTGAATAACTGTCTGGATTGCGTTCCAAACCGTTGTGAACGTTTGTTGAATCAAACCTTGATTTTCAGACCACCATTGGGATATACCGTCCCAAACGGATTTAATAAAATCAACAACCGTTTGAATGATTGGAGCAACAACAGCCATCATATTATTCCAGACGGTCGTAGCTGTTTCAACGATACCATTCCAAACTTCTGTCAAGACTGGTGCGACAGACTGCCACACACCAGAGAACCAATCCATGAAGCCTTGCCAGATTTGTCTACCCATCTCAGTTTGAGTAAAGAAATAGACTAAACCTGCAGTCAATGCAGCAATCGCTGCGATGGCAATTCCAATAGGATTGGCGCTCATAGCAGTAAATAGACCCGTGACTGCTGTTTTAATTGTCGTTAAGACAGTAGGTATTCCAGATAACAATCCCGAGACTGCCGAAAATGCTTTAAAAGCTAAAAATGCAGAACCAAGAGCGGTAACGATACCACCCATGATACTTCCTAGACCTTCGCCAAAGATTCCACTGAAAACACCCTTGATTCCTCCTAAAATAAGGTTAGGAATTTGCTTTAAAATATTTCCAATCATCGGAATTAGGTTTCCGAAGAGAAATGTGGATGTCGTTTCCATCAAAGCTTGTAGTGCAGGTTGAATATCTTCACCCAAAGACAACTTTCCAAGAACGTTCTGAGCAGCTGCTTTCATAGATTCAAATGATCCAGTGAAAGTTGTTGCTGCTTCTCTTGCTGTTGTGCCAGTAATGTCCAAATTCTCTTGGATAGCGTGAATCGCGCTATAAACATCTGACAAGTTATTCATGTCATACTTAACGCCTGTCAACTTTTCTGCATCGGACAAAAGCCGTTGCATTTCTTGTTTGGTACCACCATAACCCAATTTAAGGTTATCTAGCATCGTATAATTCTGCTTGGCGAAGCCTTGATAAGCCAGCTGGATGCTTTCCATAGATGTCCCCATCTTATTAGCATTGTCTGACATATCAATCATGGCCATGTTAGCTGTTTCCGCTGCTTTATCTGTATCTCCACCAAGAGACTGTAGCAAGCTGGCTGAGAAACCTGTAACATTTTCCATATAGGCATTAGCAGAAAGACCTGTTGTCTTATAGGCCTCGTTTGCAAATCCTTTGACCTTATCAGCTGAGTCTTTAAATAAGGTTTCGATACCACCAAGTGATTGTTGAAGTGCTGCCCCTTCAGTTATGGATGCTCCGATTGCCTGACCAATTCCTGCAGCAGCAATAACTCCTGAAACAGCCCCCATCATTTTAGATCCGAGGGATTCGCCTGCGCTAACGCCAGCTGAGGCAACTTCACCACCCATTTCCTTTTGAATCATGCCACTAATGCCTTTAGCAGATGGAATGATTTGTACATAGGCTTTTCCTAATTCGGTCGCCACTAATCCTCACCTCCTGTTTTTGCAAGCAAAGCCTTGCGATAGTTTTCAAAGTCCTCACCAGATTCAAAGACGAGATAATCCCTTTCGTCACTCTCTTCTTTGTGATTTTTTGTTAGCATTGCAGCAATTGACGTTGGGCGATTAACACCCTTTTGGCCATCTTTTGTTTGCAACCACAAAGAGAGTGAAAGTCTGTCTACGATACTTGCAAGTAACGTCGTTTCAAGAGGGACGATTTGGTCAGACATAATCTGCTTTATCCGCGAATCATCACGCAACCCATACGCAAAAACAGCCACCTGATTTAAAGGTAGTTGTTTATAGTCGTATATCTGGTAGGTTTCCGCCAAGTCACAGACAAGGGCATCTTCGTCCAAATTAATCATCTGAGCGAGGACTAGGATTTTTTTAAGCCGTTAACTGATTCAAAAACACTCTTGATTTCATCTGCCATTTTATCATTTGGCACGATGCCATCTTCTTCTCTTAGATGGTCTTTAAAAGCCTTGGCTTGCTCATCTCCGAATAAAAGTTTTACAACTTTAGGAAAGACTTGACCTTGTCCTTCGTCAACTTCACCAATCAACTCCAACAATTCATAGTTATTTAAACGACGCTCAGAAATTTCGAATTTAAAACCTGATTTCGTTTCCCCTTTGAATGTTTTACTCATTTATTTTACGCTCCTTGAATGTATTCGTAGTGAGTGTTCTCACTGTTGTCTGGTAATGCAGTGATAGTCAATTCATAGCCGATAGGCTCGCCGTCTTTATAGCTGATTTCGCCAATTTCACTCACCTTACCACGAGGAATCACAACACGTTTTGCATAGCCGTTTTTCAACAATGTATCAATAACCAAGCTATGTTCTGGCAATTCTTTACCGTTAGCTTTGACAGTGATACCTGTTTCAAGCGTTCCTGAAACGTTATCTGGCCCATACACTTCTTTCAAGACTTCAACGTTCAGACCTTCAATCAATTTGTATTTGAAGGTGTCTTTTTTTTCAGTTTGAGAAGACAAGACTGTTTGTCCGCCCCACGCTTTAACTACTTCGCTTTCTGGCGAGTTCTCGTTGGTCAATCCATCTTCTGAAATGTACCCTAGCGTTTTAAATGCAGCATCCAAGTCTGCTTTTGCATTTAGTGGTAGGTTTGTTCCAGATGGTGCTGTAGAAACAGCCCCTCCGATTTTGGGCTTAGCAGCCGTTACATTTGATGCTGATGCAGTCGTCATATTCTTTCCTCCTGTTGATTCTGCATTTGGTGTTCTTACTTCTGGTGCTTCTAATTCTGGCGCCAAAACTACACCTCCTTTTTAAAAATAATTGATGTCATATACCGCTTGATAGCGATATTGCTTCGTTTCCGTGTCTGTGAAGTTGTAGTCACTATTGTGATGCACACCACTGACTTCATTGACCGTGATGAGATTCTCAACTACTCTCTTGACTTTCTCATTTAACTCAGCAGCCTTTTGAAGTGATGGTGCATAACTTTGAAAAGCGAATGTAGCGGAATGAACGTAGTCACTTCCACCACTTCCTGTCTTTTCAAGAATGACATAACTCTCAGGCATATTCGGTTTATGTTCAAAAAAAGACGGAACATCTAACTGTCCGTCTAAAAATTTCTTTATAACTAATTCGATCATCTCATAGCCTTCAGTAAAATATTATGTTTTTTATTTCTGGCCATGCTCTTGATGTCAGTCGTACTAATCTTTGCATTGGCACGCTTCTGCCCTGGCGATACGGTCAATTCAAACCCCTCGCCAGCTCTTTCAGCAATCCCTTGCCCCTTTTCTCTCAAAATGTCCTGCATTTCGGAAGAACGTAGCAAAGCAGACACCCCAGCTGGGTTTAATTGGAATTTCATATCACTCATAAACTTCAACCATGACCTTTCTATTCCAAGACAATGGAATCATTGACTCAATTCCCTCTTGAGGAATGCCAATCGTCCGCCATTTACGACCAAAAAACTTGACCTCACGGTTTTCCCACTTGTTAGTGTCCCCTTTAGGAATACCAAGTGTATATTCCGCTTTTTTTCCAGTCAAATTCATTTGATTGATGACGTCCTCTGAGGAGGTTGGCGCAACCAATACATTTTGAACCTCAATCTCAACATCACGATGAATTGGATGACCGAAATCGTCGTTACCAATTTCCACCTTGTCCACTAAAATGACAGGGATTCCTTTTAGGTAGGTCATAAATCTCAATCGCTCCATATCGTTGTTTTTTCTTCAAACCAAGCCTTTTCAGTTCGGTGTCCTTGATAAAGAGACCGCCCCCAGGCACAAGGTAAGAGCCACTAAACGAATAACCCAAGGCACTTTCAGAAACTTGAGTCATCGGTTCATGGTCTGTTGAGGTCATTAAGGTTCGTGCCACGATATCGACCGTCACAGACTTGGCAACACTAGCGAATGACACGCTCTCAGCTACCATATCATCAAGGTCTTTACCGACTTTTTCAGCTTCCACTCGCAAAGAATTAGATACAACTTCCAACAAAGCCTCAGCCCTTGCACGCTCATCAAATTTCAACGAGCGCCACAACAATTCCAAGTCTTCAATCTTTGCAAAATTTCCCATAGCTTAACCCTTGTTTTCCTCGTACAAGGCTACCAAATCGGATTTTTTCAGACTTTTATCGTAATCAATGCCCAATTCATCCAAACTAGACTTCAATTCCGCTACGGTCATATCTCCTCCGCTTGGTGCCGTATCTTCCACAGGCACCCAATCTCCGCCAAGAACACTCTCAGCGGAGATAATCACGCCCGTTTTCGTATCACGGTATAAAGCCATAAAACTTACGCTTTCACACGAGCGAAGGCATCTTCATCAAGGATACCCCAACCGATAAAGGCTTCCGCACGCAAACAGATTTCATTGTAGGCTTTAAGGTCCCGACCAGCACCATCAGGATCACCGAATTCAATGATTTCCATCGGGATATTTTCAGCATAACCCCATTTGAAGCGGTTTTGGAAATCCCCTACAATAGCGTGGTCTGTTTCAGCAGTACCACCAGTGACAGTAAGATTCTTGTTGATATCTGATTTCATGCCGTAGAATGAATCAGGATTTTGACCAAAGCGGAACTCAGGATATTGAACAACACCGTTAACCTTAATTTTAGCCAAGTTTTGACCTGCCGTTGGTGACAAGGCGATACCTGTCACTTCCCCACCTTTTGCTACAATTGTTTGAACTGCAGTATCAATGTTGTCATCAATATGCGCTTCATCATAATTTACAATATTCCCAGTAATCAATCCGTCAAATGAGTTGGTCGCACGGAAAGAAGCATCTGTCATTGTTTTTGGTTCCAAACCGTGAAGAGCAGCAAGGTCAAAGGCTTCTGCAATCTTCTTAGCGAATCCGTCCATATATGCTGACAAGAAGCTCATTTGTTTTTCTTCCGAAGCATATTTAAACTCATCTGTGATACGAGCTTGATAAACGAATTTAAGCGGTTTGATTACTTTGGAAGTGATTTTAGCTTTACCAGCTTGCTTTTGTTCACCTTCGCCAACAATTTGAGCATTTCCTTCAAGATTGAAGATAAATTGCTCCACACCGTTAAATGGAATTGGTGTCTGAGATGAGAGTTTTGCAAGAACAGAACGTCCTTGCACTTTGCTAATCAATTCTTTTACTAATTCTGGTTTAAAAAGTGTTCCAGCTTTCGTTGCATTATCTGCCATAATTTTCTATTCTCCTTTTGGTTGTAAATCTCGAAGCATTTGCTTCATTTGCATAGTTTTGTCATCACCGATAGGGGGCTCAGTATCTCTTAGTGGCGCTTGAGGTGTTGCTGGACGCATAAAACCAGCTAGACGCTCAGCATCAGCCCTCAATGCCTCTTCGTCAGCACCTTGAAGACGGTCAGCTAAGTCATAAGGCAAGCCATTTTGTAAAGCGATACGAGTTCGCAAGTTAGCAGTTTCATAATTGCTCACTTGCCCCTGCAATTCAGTGATTTGAGCGTCTAATCCCGCTCTGGTTTGCTTGTCATCTTCAACAGTAGACTTCAAAGCACTGTTTTCAGATTCTAGTTCTGAAACACGTTTTTTAAGATCATCATAATCACCGAATTTTTCACGCTCACGTCTGATACGTTCCTTCACGATGTTATCTAGCTCTTCCTGTGTTTCAATCGTTTTAAATTCAGACATCTTCATGTCTCCTTTCTCCTGCTTTCCCGGCAGTTCGGTAATTTTTTAGGCATCAAAAAAAGCAGTCTCTCAACTGCTCCTCTTAATAACTGATTTTTTGCTTTTTCTTAGGCTTAGTTGTCACACAAGCCCAATGCGCAAGCAAGGCGCTATCCATCAAAGAAATATCCATATCCGCAAAATGCGAGCGATAGCCAAACCCACCGTTTGAACCGATATTCCGCTTCTCACAGTTGGTTGTGATTTTCTTCAAAGACGGTTGACCAGCATGGCACAAGGTCTTTTGATAAATACCTTGTTCCCACATAGAGTTAGCCACGATGATTTCCTTAACCGTAGGCAATATTACGCTCTTCATGCGTTCCTTTTTCAACTCTTCATCAAGGATTTTCTGACCGCTTGCCCCATCGACTACGATAGTAGCCACATCGGCACGCTTGACAAAATCCAAGATCCAGTCATTTCCGTTACGAACTGACTGACAGTCAATCGTCTCAACAAAAATCCGCTCATCTGCCGTACGAACAGCGATACTTAACGCCACATTTGCGCCATCTTGCCCATATTTGACTCCGACAAACAACTTACCTGATAAATCAGGCATAGAGTCCACACACAACTCATTCCATTCCGTTTCCGAAATAGCTGATTTCTGGTTGTATTCAGGCCAATAACCCAAACGCTGCACGTTATGGTCTAACTTGTCATCGCCAAGCTCAGCTTCTATCTTCCGCTCATTCAAATGGTAGCCCATTGAGGGATTGGAGTTATACCAGGCATCGACATCATCGATTTCTTTTTCCTCAGAGACCGACCATTCCGCCCAACCAGAGTATTTTCCTTTACCAAACAGGCAAGTCTTACGGTAGTTTGTGAATACCGTCCCGTTTGAAACTGGTGTTGGAGGTGTTCCACACATAATAGTGATAGGATTGCTACTATCCGTTACCGTATATTTCAAGGCTGATTCCTGCTCAGTCGTATATTCCTGAGCCTCATCGATAAAGAGAAGGTCAAAACCTTCCCCCAAACCACCGTTTGAAGTTCTGGTACGAAATTGGATAACACCGCCACTCTTGAAAAGCTCTATCCTCTCTTGACCTTTAGCACGAATTGAGCTAAAATCTTCCCCCTCAACATACCCCATTTTTTCAAGGTACTTTTTAACCTTTTCAAAAGATGAGTGTGAAGTAGATATTCTGTGAGCCGTGTGTAGGATGTTCATGCCATCATGAAGTGCCCATATCTCAAAAATGTAAACAACTTCCGTTTTCCCATTTCGCCGTGGGATAGAATAACCAAACTTCTGATGAACCCATAGACCATCTTTGTCAACGGCCATCATAGGGGTCAATAGGTTTATCTGCCAAGAATAGCACGATAACCCGGTTCGCTCATAGAGCTCAATCGCTTCTTTTGCTTTTGAATTTTTCTTGACGTACTTTAAAATTACCGATTGAGTAGGATTCTGATTGCCAAGTTTCTTTCTAGCCATCCACTGCTCCTTTCAATCGTACCGCATGATAACCCTATCGCTGGGATGATTTAATTAATCACGTTCAAAATATAGTTTTTAGCAACATCGAGCATTCCCAATGCCTGCAAACTACTATCCCAGCTATAGCCAAGATTTATCTCACCATCTTTATCCAAAGAAACCACTAATACCGAAGTATAGTTATGACTAGCCTCAAGATTTTCTTCCAAAATTTCTTTCACAGAAGCACCACGCTCCAGACTAGACTTTTTCTCTGAAAAATCAATCGTGTTTTCCATCGTTACCCCTTTCTAAGCATAAGAAAAGCACCCTTACGAGTGCTCTAACATATTATTTTCTATCTGAAAAGTAATCTTCCCAAAATGGATTTTCTTTATCAAAGATTTCAATCTCCTCAAAAGTCATGTTTTGAGGATAATCTTCAAAAAGGTTATAGAACTTCTTTTTATCAAATGTGATAAGCATCAATCCTTTGGCATACCATGAAGTATCAACCCACCAGATTTTATCATCATCGTTTTCCTTGTAACAATACTCTGACCAGTTCACTTCTTCGTAATCACTTTTCATGCCCTTCAATACCTTTCATTTGTTTAGATTCAGCTGTGTTAAGGAAACTCAATATGTTATGAAATTCAGGATTGTCTTTTAATGAATTTACATCAATAAGATAGCTATCTACATCATATTTACGTCCCCTTACAGCATGAGATTTCTGAGCCTTAAATCTTTTTTTCAAAACAGTGTTATCAAACGGTTTAAACCCATTTACAATTTTTGATTGAAGCTCCAAATATTCAACTAGATTATCATTCTTCCTAATGATTGCAGCATGCCTACCTGTTGCCAAGTAGTATTCATTACCGTTTTCTACATTTTCCAACAATTCCTTTGTAGCTTTGAAATCATTTGTGTTTTTTGCGACATGCATCTTAACACCTGGTAGGTTTCCAATCATATTGATTCTGCTATTCCTAGAAAAGAAATCGCAACTCTCTCCACCTCTAAAATCTAGAACAGTATATCCACCTTTATTCCCTATATAAGCGAATGCGGCTGATGAACAAGAACCTTTTGTCTTATCTCCACCACTAATCGCTTGAATAATTTCTTCTTCGGTTAATCTTTTCGGACTTTTTTGAATAGGGTTTGAAGGTATCCCTATCTTAAGTGCAAGTTTTCTAACTTCACTAATTTGAGATTGCACTCCGATGTTCTTTCTTGCTTCTATTTTATCACTTTTGTCACTTTTACTCCATGTCTTACTCCAAACATTTTGGACCTTACCACTTTTAGGATCATAATCAACAGTGCATCGACAACGTTGGTGCCTTCGATAAATATCCTTTGGAACTCTTGGATATTTATAAGTACCTTGAACTTCCTGACACCATTCACAGCAGTGATAAGCAGATTTTCTTACAATCTCAGGTTGCAAACCAGATTTATGATGAAATTCCGCATTTTTCTGGATACTATCATCAATTATTGACTGAGTAAAGTTCACAACAGGCTCTTCTAACAGCCAACGAACATCATCAAAACTTTCCTCACTGGCTAAACGATTTACCAGGCCATCAATTCGGTCTTGATTAAGTTCAGGAACCTGAGCAGCTAACCCGATTCTAGCCTCAGAGTTCAAATTCTTCTGAACTTGCTCAGTATAATCACTCACAAGCTCGTAATTTCGCCCCAAAACGTCCGTCAGCACACGTTGAGCGATATTGTAATACATTTTACCGTCTGGTAGCGTTTCGTTCGTTAGAGAGGCTCCCAGAGCCTTAGAAAGTATTTCCCCAATTTCAATAGCATATTGATTGGCATCCAAATAACTTGCCTTGCTATGATGTAGCTTAGACAGCAAGTCTTTCAAGACCTCGCTGTCTAGTCTAGCACTTTCAAACTCAGACTTGATTTTCTTGAGCAGGCTCGGAACGATATCCTCCACCATCTGCACCCTCCTTCACTACTGGAGCAGGCTTGTCTGACCCCTTAATTCCAGTCAAGTCACGGATGGTTTCAGCATCCATATAACCAGGCACCGCTTGATTCAGTTTGATAACACCATCACCAATCAAGGTCAGCATGTTAGCGTCCGCCTCAAACAAAGGCTCCCACTTCACGACCGTTTTATTGAACTGTTTCCTCAAATACGGAAACTCATCACGTAAACAAGTAGCCACATAAGCCACATTCAGCAAACCAGAACCCAGAGAGCGCTGAGCCTTACGACCAGCTAACCGCAAGTTCTCATGACTAGCCTTGATAGCTTCAACAGATGACGGATTGTCAGACACAAAACCAAGGTCATCCAAGGTCAATCCCATTTCCCCAGCAAATCCAGCAGCTGCAGTCCGTAACTGCTCAGTAAAAGGAGACATGCTGGATGTGGTGAATTGTCCCACATTCGGCTTGTCCCCTTCATCATCTTTCGTAAACGTCAGCAAGCTAGATACAGTCGCTTTCCAAGTATCAATCGCCTCAGCATCTTGACTCAATCCCAACACATACTTCTGAGGGAATGAATAGAACTCAGCAGTCACATCTGACCGCTCAAGCGTTCGTTTAGCATATCTCTGATAGTACATCCCAGCCCGAGTAATTCGTGACCGACCAAAAGGACGAACCGCATCAGGTCTATGAATGACTGGCACCAGCAAAGGAACACCCGTTGGATTTCCGATTGCAAACGGCTTACCATCTTTTGGATAGAACCAAGTCACATCACTAGTAAAATAAGCCTCAAGCACGGCATAACCATTGTCATCCCTTTTCAAAACGGCATAGCCCTCTGTCAGCAAGCCGGTGATAGGATCTAAAACACCAGTCGCATTGCTTGCTTCGATAACCTGCAACCGAGGAGCGTCATCGTCATCTCCTTGCGAGATGTAGACAAAACAACACGACCCAATCAAAGCTGAAAGGATCGCGCTATCAAAGAATACATCTGGATTGTTCTGAGCAAAGATTTCATTCGCTCCAAACTCATCATTGGCAAACTCACGAAAGACCAAACGGTCTGCTAGACTATCAACACCCTTAGCAGCCCAACCTAAGACCGCCCGATATTGTTGCCTGATTTGAGGTGGTATCGTAATACCAACATCTATATCGTTGTGTTGCATAGCATACTGATTGTATCTAGTATCTACACCCATTTTATAGTTGGCTAGCTTCTTCCTGAGATAGCCCATACCTTTCAATGTCATTTTATACAACTACCTTTCATTTCCCGCGAGAAAAAATGTACAGTGACGGTGTGAAGCCCTGAAGCACCGAGGGGGAGGGGGTCATCCCCCCACCTTGGCAGGAACACTCGTCCTTTTTTCAATCTCTGTCTAATTATTTTTTTATAACAAACCTATTTACTCTTTTTAAATGATTACTGATGGTTTTAATATTAACTCTTATATTTAAACCAATCTGTACTTTGTGGCAAATTCCTATTGCCTATGACCTTTGTTCCATTTGTTTTTTCATCAGCGTATAGCTTGTCCGACTTCTGTCTATTGCATTGCCAGTGCGCCAATTGCAAGTTAGCAATGTCAGATGGATGCCCGTTCTTATTTACTGGAACGATGTGGTCAATGACTGGACTTAATGGATGAGGATATTTCAGGTCTTTGTCTACAGGCTGGCCACATATCCCACAAGTGTTTCTTGTCTTTAAGATAATCTTCTTGTTCTTCTCAAAGGCTACTCTATGTGGTCCACTACGGTCAGCTCGGAGGGGGTTGGTATTCATCTAAGGAGGTGGTCCTTTCTTTTAGGGGAGGGGGGTTGGTATTCTCAAATATACCCCCTCGGTATCTTTCAAAACAGGGGTGTTTTTAGTGCACCCACCCCCTCTTATATTTAACATATCTTATATTTTGTGACTTTCGAGAGAACCTGCTTCAACTCAGTCTAGACAATGGTTCAGCCACATTTCTAATTTATTGAATTTACCGTTTCTCAATATGATAAATAGGTGTGTTTTTAATACGAAAAAGTAAGCATACTTTCATCTATTTCATCTTGATTATAACCTATATAGTCCAATGTTATATCTGGTGCAGAGTGATTGAGTATCTGCATTAAGATAGCTATATTACCATTCTGTTTGTAGTGATGGTACCCAAATGTTTTTCTCATCGAGTGAGTACCAATGTGTTCAAGTCCAGAATGATTTGCTGCATCATTTAAAAATTGATACACAGCTACTCTTCCTATGTGTTTAATTCTAAGTCCGTCACCCCTCACTTTCTTCCTGCTCGGAAAGAGGTAGTCGTAACTTTCAAGGTTATTTTCTTTTATGTAGCGGTTTAGGGCTTTTCTTAACTCTGGGTTAACTGCAAACCTTCTTATTTTCCCTGTCTTTTTCTCTTTGATTTCAATTCTGTCTTGAGTAACATGTTTTACTTGAAGAGGAACAATGTCACTTACTCGTAGACCTGAGTATATCCCAAATAAAAAGAGAATATAGTTTCGTTCACTTTTTGATTTTAAATAATTTTTCATTCGTTCGATATCATCTAGATCACGAATTGGTTCTACTTTCTTCATGTACCTCTCCTTTCTACATAAAAAGCCACTGGTCGTGGCATTGAATATGACAGTAGCTGGAATTGAACCAGCTGGTCTAGCAGTAAAACGCACGTTTGGTAAAAGTTTCAAGGAGACCCAAACAACCTGCTAACCTGTCCTTACTGTCTAAGAGGCCGAAGCCTCTGTATTTTTAGGAGTCCTCATGACTGTTCGTTGCCCAATCATTGGATAATACTATTTTAGCACGTAAAAATTGATATTTACTCTTGACTTACTCCGCTCTTACTCCAAAATTACAACTTGTTCACCACTTCGATATAGCTCTGCAAATGCCAGTAGAGCCTTTCCGAGAATTTCATAATATGAACTTTCTGAAATTGCAAGCTCATTATATACTGTTTCATCTTTTTTAGGATACCATACAAGGTACTTCTCGTATATGATTTTACGATAGTAAGGGTCATGTAAATTACTAACCGCCTGCTCAATAGCATCTATCTCTAACTCTGCATCAACTTTTCGGATTGCCAGTTTCTCAACTTGGCTAGTTGTATTATTCCCAGGGCATCGTGGCGTAAAAGAGTATGTAGTTGTCACCTTCTGACCGTCTGTATCATTTGCTACACGACGCCAATGAGGATACCCTTCTAATACTTTCTTGGCGTTTTCTTTTGTTTTGACTTCGTTTACTTCTGGAAAGAAAGGCATTGTTCACCTCGTTTCTATACCGTTTAAATTCTATTCTTTATTCGTGATCACACTACCTGCACCGTTGACAGTGACCCAGCCATGCTTCTCTCTGGCTTCTGCTTCTTTCATCCGGATAAGATTATCTGTGATTGAATCTGACTTAGCTTTGTTGGCCTTGGCTTCACCTTCTGCTTTGATGATACCTGCGTCTGCTTCTGCTTGAGCTTGAACTTTCTTGGTATCAGCTTCAACCTTAGCTTTTTCCTGTTCCTGTTTTGCAGTGTCGATTTCTTTTTGTTTGACCGATTCATTTTTGATTGCTGCTTCAATCTCATCTCCAGCATCCTGATCTGTAATCGTGAAAGAAACAAACTCCAAATCGTAAGACTCAAATTTTTCTTTGAGAGCCTTATCAATCGCCTCATAGACTTCAGTACGCTTATTACCGAGGATATCGTAAATATCGTAATTTCCTGTTACAGATTCAATAGCACGCTGAACAGCAGGAGATACTACACTATTATTCACGTTTTCTAAGTCTGTGTAATTAGAGAATACCGTCATGGCCTTTTCCTTATTGACACGATATTTCACATCGATATTCGTATTCAACCACTGACCATCTTTAGTTTGGGTCGTGATTTTCTCCATTGTTTTTGTTTGAACAGATGTCGATAAAGTGTAGACTTTGTCAATAAATGGCATTTTTAGATGATATCCTGTTTGCAGGGTGTTTTCTTGCACACCTCCAATTGCGCTAACTTTAACTCCAACTGTATTAGCTGGGATACGTTTCACAGCCGTGAGACGAAAAATCCCAAGTGAAGCAACAGCTGCAACTGTAACGATACAGCCCTTAGCAAGTCTTGTAAGTGTCGTTTTTCCTGTTTCATGATTGTATTGTGTAAACATTGTTTTTACTCCTTTTTATTGATGATTGTACCCATTAATGTTTTAATTCTCATGCTCCATCTCCTCGATAAGCCAGTCAAGGTTCTTTCTGGCTTTCTTCAGGTCTTCAAGACCGTTTTTCTTCTGAAATCGCAGTTGATACTTCAAGGCATTTCCAAGATAAAAGCCTTTCAGCTGTTCTGGTGTCATGAAATTCCTTAAGGCATCGATAGATTCCATACCAAATCTTCCTTGGTAGTGGCTTGGTTTGTTTACATTGTCAATTATTTCTGGGTACATTATTTATCCTCCAAAAGTTCAGGGTTTTCGTATATGTTGCCGATGATTTCAAACGGATATGTATTATTTTCAACCAATTCAGCTAAGAGTTCCTGTTCGTTATATTTTTTCGACTCGAACATAAACAAAGCGTGCTCTTCATCCCAAAATACATTCACTTTTATCACTTCATCATCAGTTTCGAATGCTAAAATATCCCCCTCAAAGATTTCTTGACTATTCTTGTCAAGGATTTTTGTTGACTGCATGAGTACGATTTCGTCAAAATTCATGAAATTTGTTTCACCAAATTCCCAATGCTCACCAACTAAAACACCTTTTTTAAAATCTATCAAAGAAACATCTAGCATTGTTTGCAATTCTTTATCCCACGCTCTAAATCTTGGTTTCATGATAACTCCTATCTATTTGTCAGTTTTGGTACAATTTCATTTACGATAAATAAGTAGTTTGGTGCTAAAAGATACCGACCAATATTGGAAGCAAAAGCCAATATCAATGCTAGTGTAATACCAACAATTAGCTTTTTTATAGTTCCTTTAGAGTTTTTAAGATTCTCCTTTGTAAGTTTCTCTGCATATTCAAGCTTAGTAAAACCTTCTGGAATATACCTATAACTCAAACTATCGGAATCTACCTTAATTCGAACTACTACATACACAAGAACTCCTGTTAGGATAGCACTAAGCAAAATCATAGCTATAGAGGTGTTATTAAGTACATTGTACAAAGTCCATTCTCTCATAAGCTGTTCGTAAATCTGTGGTGCATTCCCTTTAAATGTCGTAAGCAAAGAGCTTACTTCATCAACAGTCATATTTAGCATTTTTGCTAAAGCTTGTAAAATATCGTCCATTATAGTAATACCTCATCCCCAACTTTCACTTTCTCGTACACGTCCTTCGTAACCACGAACACCCCGTAATCACGAATCGTAAGCGTATATAGCTTGCCGTGACGCCCTTTTTCAAGGACTTTACCAAATATCTCACCGCCTGCGTTATCAGCCTTGTAGATAACCATAGGGCGCTTTTCTTCTAGTTTTTTAATGTGGATACTCTGCCAGATGTTTAGTCCAGCAGATAGCAGAATCCAGATAGCTATGAATCGTTTCAATTTGTGACCTCCTTGTACAATAAATCCATATCAAAATCACTGTCTATGAATCTATAAGTCAATTCTTTGTTAATCCCATTTCCAAGTCTGTTATAAATGACATCAACATCTATATTTTTACCAACGTATTCCTCTAACCGCTCTTTATTTTCAACATAAAATCTAATATTTCGTCTTTGTTGACTGTAAGGGCGTACTTTTGAAATATCTCTAGTACACCACATCAAGACTTTTGCGATTATGTCTCTCTTTGTGCTACATCCTGCGAGAGAAAAGTAGGTGTTAGTTTTAGGGATAAGAATTACTTCAAGATTGTGATTGATATACGACTCAGGAAAGCAATTCAACAATTTCTTTAATTCTAAAACAAATTGCTCGTTCATCACTCCACCTCCTCAATCTCAATACCTGGGCAATCGAACACCCAGCCGAAGTTTGCGTCTTCTAGTTCTTTACGGGTGTGGTGTATTTTCGTATCTACATCATTCACATAGATGAAGCGAGAACCGAAATACCAATTTTTTTGGTTCGTGTTGTATTTCAAATAATTATTATGATCTCCAATCGACTTCGCCTTCACAAGATACCTTTTTTCTTCCTCGACCTCGTAGCCGTCAAGTATGGCTTTTATTAATCTTTTTCTGTTTTCAAGTTCCCTGAATCCTTCACTCAAGTCTTTTAATTCTATGCCATTGTTATCTTTTAAATAATAACCCCAGCCAGTTCTTGAAACATGATATAAAGCTGTTGTAACATCACTTTCATAATTAAAATCAAACGTTTTAAGGAATTTTGCTTCTTCCTCAGATACTGTGATTTTTTCGAGTTCAAGTTCCTGAAGCACTCTTAATAACCAAGTTCTGTTTAGTTTGATTGTATTTACGAGTATTCCATCGTTGTAAGGCATTTTTTCAATTTTCTCAATCAATTCCTGCTTATTCATCTTCGCTTCCTCCATAAATCAAATAAACTGCAATAACTAACTGAGACATGCCTGGTGAATAGCCAATCCAATCATCAAACTCCTTAGATTTTGGTAACCAATCCTTAGTGGCTCCTAAATCATAGTCTTTAGGTTTTTCATCAGCGAAGATACATTCCATCACTCCCATAAACGTCATGCCATCTTCTGTCATTTCCCAGAAATAGTCCGCCCGGTCTTTTACCGCTTGTGGTAAATCTTGTTTGGGAGGCTTGGGCTTCCCGTCTTCTACCGACCAGCCGTATACTCCATTAACTTTTTTCTTTAATTCTTCCATCATCTTCGCTTCCTCCAACTTGTTTTTAAAAAATCCAGCTCTTGCCCCTCATGGCTCAAAGACACAAGAGCTAGCAAATTCTTTATACGTCATTCGTCCAAGTCTGACGCATATTCTAGCTCGCTTTTAACGTGGTTCGCGGCACGTTGATTTTGTCGCTAAGTAATAGCAATCTACCGCACCATAATCAAAACGTACATCGTCTTTTCCGATGTGTTTCTTGAATTTTGGTCTGGTAATACCCGAGAAAGCCCACTGATGATCTTCCATCTGCTCAATGAGATCATCGACATTGTCAAACGTCCCAAGGAAAAACTTGCAGTGCCCGTTGTAGACGAAGTAGAGATTTAACATCAATACCTCCTAAAATTTCATAAAAGCCATCCAGTGAGTCGTCCCACGCTGTTGCCCAAAAAGTGGTTGTTGTGGGACTAATTCCAAAATTTCCTTAACATTTACTTGAGCATCAGACCACTTGAAAATAAGTGTTCCCCCTGTTTTCAAGACCCTAAAACATTCTTCAAAACCTTGTTGTAAATCTAACCTCCAAGTCAGTAAATCTAGTTGTCCGTATTGAGCACGCATGAATGATTTCTGACCAGCCCATAGAAGATGAGGCGGATCAAATACAACAAGGTTAAATGTTTCGTCATCAAATGGCATGTCTCGAAAATCTGCGACAATATCTGGCTTAACATTGATTTTCTTTTTGTGAATCTCAAATTCCTCTTCACGTCTATCCATGTATGTTGTGTGTGGTTCCTTTTTATCAAACCAAAACATTCTAGAGCCACAACACGCATCTAGTATTCTAATATCTTTCATCACTCCACCTCAATTGGGTAAAAGTTACCAAAGGAACCCCTCAAAGCCTTTCCAACCTGTAAGGCTGCCGCCCGAGAAACAAAGCGCAAGGCTTTCTTCTCCTCAGAACATGAAATGTCCAAACCAGTCACACCGATAACAGCGGACCTCAAAAACGGCTTATCCTCTCTTGTTCCATGCTTTAAAATAAACATCAGCCACCTCCGTTCTAAAAATATTGCTTCCGCTTGTTTGTCAAATCATTAAAAACCATCAAATGGTCTTTATCCACTCCCTTCATCAGTCTAGACATGAAGGGCCTGCCATATCTTTTCTGAATGTCAGCAGAAATCAAATTCGTAGTAATGATTGTATTTGAACGCTTATTCAGGATATTGTAGAGAATAGTAAACGACCATTCGCTATCCTTTTCCATGCCCAAATCATCCAAAACCAAGAACTTAGCACTAGCAATTTTGTTGACCAAAAACTCCTCCTGACTAAAATCAGCTTTAATCTTCATCAACAAGTCTGTCACGTTGATGAAAATAGCAATCTCTTTCGTGTACTCAGATAAAGCTTTGACCATAGCAAAGGCCAAATGGCTCTTGCCTGTCCCAGGTTCTCCTTGTAGCACAATGTTGTTCCTAGCGCCCTCAGACCACTCACGACAAATCCGCCTTGCAAAAGCTAGCTTTTCCGCTTCTTTTTCAGTGGGTGTCTCAAAATTATCCAAAGTCGCATTTTTCAAAACCTCATCATAAAGAGAGAACTTTTCTAGGTAGTATTTCCTCTCTCGCTCATTCTCAGCGTTAGCCAGTTCATTCACTCTTGCTTGATTTTCTTCATGAATCCGCTCAGATTCACACATGCGGCATACAACACTTTCGGTCCGCAATATCTTTATCAAAGGAATGTTATGCTTTTCGCAAAGCTCTTCCTGTTGTTCTGTATTCCTGTGATAAGATAAGGCAATTTCCTCAAACACATTCTCTACCATACTAGCCGACCTCCGCATTCGTGCCAGCTAGCCATTTCAGACAAGCATGCAACCACTTGATGAATTGGTTGGTCTGCTAAAAGAGTTTTCTTCTCGTAGCTTAACGGATAATAGTCAATCTCGAATTGTTCAATTAATTCTAGTACCCCCATTCGTCCTTGGCCTCCTGTTCCTCTTTCTTATCCTTGCTCTTCTTTTCTGATTGACGAACCTGCTCAACAGTCGTAACATTGTTCATCTGCCAATTTCTTAAAATACCACCAATATATTTGATGTTTGGTTTTCCCGAATTAATAGCAGTCTTCAGCGCTTCCTTTACCAAATCCCCATCATTCTCATTTAGTAGATGGTTGATTTCTTCAATCTCAAACCCAGATAAGAGCCTACGAAATTCTGATTGAAAAAGTTCTAAAATATTTTCTTCACTACCACTACTACTAGTAGTAGTAGTTATTCTTTTCTTACTCTTATCTTTATCTAATCTATTCTTATTCTTATCTTCTTCTAGTGCGTTACCGTCCGTTACTGTAACGTTACCTGTAACGTTACCAAGAGCAAGATTTTTCTGTTTTTTACGGTATTTGGCTACACGGTTACGTGTCTGTTCCTTGATTTTCTCCATTCCATCAACGTTTTGATGTTTTTCCCAATTTGGCAAGCTAATGATTCCATCGATAATCTCAATCATCCCGAACTGTTCAAAGATTCCAATAGCCATTCTTACTGTATTCAATGGTCTACGAAAAATAGTAGCTAACATTTCATCTGTATAGTGAACCTTATCAGTCATCATCAGCAAACCATTACTGTTATGTTTTCCAGCAAGTGTCAAAATCTTGAACCATATCACTAAGATGGCATCAGGATCAGGTAAGGCATCAATCAGGCAAATCTTTTCATCGTCAAAAATATCGGTTGTGATTTTAATCCACTTGATTTCAGACATACCGAGCCCCCCACTTCCTACGGTTAGCACGGTATTTCATCCGCATATCCTCATAGATGTACCTGCCTTCTAACTCTAGTTTTTCAAGCTTGATCAGACGATTTTGAGAGACCACATCATGATAGTCTTTTGTCAGTTTTTCAAAATCCTTAACAATTTTTTCATAGTCCTTGGTTAATTTCTCATAGTCAGTTATGTATTCTTTGACTAATAATAGATTTTTATGATTATATTCCCAAATCGTAATAAAATGTCTGTTAGCTGATCCCTTTTCTATCGCTTCTTTGATATACATAATCTGGTCATCCAGCCATTGAATCAATCTTTCCATTTCCTGACCTCCTCACTTCAAGATGTTGCATTTTAGGCTCTAGCAAGGCTAATGGTTCATGGCGCAAGCCTTGAGGCGGTTCGTTGTCGTATGTGAAGCCTTTGAACTCACGGCGGATGTTCTTGCGGATTTGTTGGCGTTCTGCCTCTCTACCACGTTCATAAGCATGGTTATAGCCTTGGATAATCATAGACGCAAATTCTTGCTCTTCTCGTCTTTCTTCTTCCTTGCGTTGTTCCTGCAATTTGATATGACGGCAAGCCCCTGCAAATCCAATCAGCAGAGCACCTACACCCATCAACTGGTCTAAAATCGGTGGTTCAAACATTTTTTAATCTCCTTATGCTCTTAATTTTCTTACTTCTTTCTCTAATTCCAAAATTTCATAAACATCATTGACATCGTACATAATATCTTTCCCTTGCTTACGAAATCTTAATCCTTTGCGTTCTAACTTCTTAATATAGCCATGAGTAAAGCCGAACTTCTTCATCAAAGCCTGTTGATTGATTGGCATGCGATCATTCTCTAACTGCTCCTTGACTTGCTTTTCAGCAAAGGCCAGTAATTGGTTTGTGAATAACTCAGCACTTTCGCCGTCCAATCGTAATTGTAACGTGATACCTTCCATTTTCTACATCCTCTCAACTATGCGGGCAAGCATTTTTGTGATATAATGGTTTTAATAATTTAAGTATGCGCCTGATTTCCGTCAGGCTTTTTTTGCGTTGTTGTCAAACTGTTTTACTTTCCATCGCCCTGAGTTCTATCTCATGGCTGACTTGTCTAAATAGCTTCTCACACGCTATTTTTGCTTCTCTGTACGTTGTAGATTCGCTGATGAAGTAATCAGCAAGTTCGATGATTTTATCTTCCATTCAACCTCCTATATCAGTCTCAAGACTGATGTAATATCCTCCTAAATTGCTATAATAATTTTGACTAGGACCTCTCACCGTTTTAGTCAAAATTCCAATAGAAAGGAGGAGATCTAATGACACTATCTGACAAAGAAATCGCTTTAGAACTTACAAAAATTACCGTCGAACACTTTAATACTCGAGTTGCACATAGTGTTCCAAAGTCTGGATTAACAGAAGAAGCCATTGAACAATTCTACAAGCGATTCTATGAAACTGTTACGAATTTAAAAGACGATCATCCAGAATCGTAACATCTATTTGGAGCACATCTTCTGGATGTGCTTCTTTAATGCGAGCTATTTTTCCAATAGCTTCATCTACAGAAGTACTTCTTAAATAAATTTTCAGTTTTGCCATCCCTCAGTCTTCCTTTCTATTTTTTCTGTCTATCTTTCTGCTATAATTAAATCCGAAATTGATAGGCTTTTTCTGTAAATGCTCAAGAAAACTAGTATTTTTTGAGAAACTTTGCACCAACTTAGGGTCTGCCTTTACAAAGGTGGACTCTTTTTTTCCACTATACGGATATCGTCTTGGTCTCATTTTCCCCTCCCCTACGCTTGGCTAAAAGCGTTCAGTTCCATGATTTTCATCTTAGTATTGGTGCTTGGCTCCCACGTCATCCAGTAGGCCAATGCGGCTTCTGCAAACTTTTTCGGTAGCA
>ERZ773006.212-NODE-212-length-32077-cov-5.12566_pt1 | contig 32077 bp, 23 predicted proteins | sample MGYA00580843_ERZ773006 | MGnify/ENA primary metagenome ERZ773006 (study PRJEB29015, sample SAMEA2738011) | human oral metagenome | biome: human oral; feature: human-associated habitat; material: dental | place: China | collected 2052 ...
CCTGTGGGTGAGAATAGTCACACATTCAACTTCACAGCAAACATTAGTCGTAATCTTACTAACGCTACTAAGGTCCAGGTGGCATTAGCAGCTGACGCTCCATTGTTAGCTACTACTTACAAAGATTATCAGGTCGCTACTGCTGACCAGATTTCTCTTCCTAACAACGGAGTATTTGACTTTGCAACTGGCACAACTCAAGTAAACATACCCGTCACTGTAAATAACCTCCAGAAGATAACCAAACCAACAGTCGTACCAGTACGTATTACGCCTTCAAGTGCTGACTTGAAGAATCCATCAACAACCAAGCAGGACTATGCTTACATCGTTATTCAACCTAAGGATGTATGGACTGCTAAGCTTATTGGCGAAGGTGGTATAGCAAAGATTGGTGCTTCTACTACGACATATACAAGTGGCACAACATTGAATATTCGCTTTGCTACAACCAAGCAGATTACTGAAGACTGCAAGGTAGGATTAGAGCGTGACAACTCTCTCTTCAAGAGTGAGGGTAACAAGAAACTTGCTCCTGAAGGTATCTCTGTCGCTTCACAGGTAAGTGCAAAGAACTTATCAGAAGTGCAAACTACCGTAACATTGCAACATCCAGAGAAGTTCACAGCAGAGGGCTTATACATCCTTCCAATGCGTGCAGTATATTATGACAAGGCTGGCAACAAGCATTACATCCAAGGCGGAGAGGTGCTCATCCCTATTAATGTAGCTGATATCCACTTCGAGGCATCATCCTCTGCTCCATCAGGTAGTAAAATCTCTAGTTCAGATTACACCATCACTACTTCTAATCCATTCTCTTATGGTTCAATAGAAGATTTGTCTGATGAAGATACTGAGCAGTTCACTTATCTTCCACAAGGTACAACAGACATTACTATCGATTTGAAGCACACAACGAGCGTGAAGGGAATGAGCTTAGGAATATATATCAATAGTGATTATGCTTACTATCCAGACTACGTAAAGGTTTATGGTAGTACCGATGGTTCTAACTGGAAACTCATGTCTGACAAGATTACTATGAACCAAACAACTTGGAATGACATCGTTGCTACGAAAGCTACAAATGTGCGCTACATAAAGATTGAGTACCACACACCAGAGGCTTTTGGTTCATTGTCAGAGATCGAAATCTTTAAGTAATACCGATAATAAGTAAACATCCTCACGGGTGTTTACAACAAGCAAAAATAAGAGGCTGTATCGCTTCTCTTACCACTACAATAGGTGGATAATGAGATGAGGTACAGCCTCTTTTGTGTCATCTATAGACAGCAGATATGTGTTACCACCGTTACACGTATGTGCTATTACTTGTTACACATAGGTGATACAGAAGTATCATCAGGGTGATACTGGAATATCATCAGGGTGATACTGGAGTATCATCAGTACGATACAACAAGGAGAAGACATCAAACGAATCAGATGGAGTAGGCTCTCCTACAAACAAAGTAACGCCCTTCTTGACTTGAGATAAGCGTTATCTCGTATCAAGAAGGGCGTTTGCTATATTTAAGACAAGTGTGTCTGTCGCTCTCCTACTCTACCAAACGATAGAGACCAACCTCACTAATGGTTGGAATATCACGTACTTGATGAATTACCAAACGTACTTCTTTCGCTGTTTGAGGAGCGAATTTCAACAGGCGCTTATGCCCTATTGTTGTACCCTCCGTCACCTTCTTCCATTGTCCTTTGGCATCTTTTACCTCCAATGAGAACTGCTCTACTCGCTGTCCCTTTCGGATATCTTCTTGCACAGAAAGCACATTGAATGTCGCTGGTTGCTTGAGTTTAAACTGGAAAACAGCCGTACCCTTTTTCATATTCGGACGGACGGATGTATCGTAATTATCATCTATCAAATTCTGACCTTTACCCTCTCGCAACTGACAAGTAACTTTCGCATTCGCTAAAAGGTTATGCTTAAAGGTAGTATCATATAACTGACGGAAACCACGAAGGCTCTTCACATCAGCTTCCGCGAGCTGTCCTTCCTTATTCGGAGGGAGATTCAAGAGTAAAACTCCATTCATTCCAACTGATGAGAAGTAGATATTCATCAACTCTTTGGGTGTCTTTACCTTATTGTCCTGATCCTTATGATAGAACCAACCTGGGCGTATGGAAACGTCAATCTCTGCTGGATACCATACGAGAGACTTTGCTTTCTTAATTACTTTCCTGCTTCCTAAATCCTCTCCACGCATATCGCCAACAGGCTGAGTCAGCATTTCCTGTTGAGAGTTCTTAGCTATGGCATCCTGGTTGAGATTGTCCTTGGGAACAACGCTCCACTCCATTTCACGACCTTTACCAGTCTCTGTTCCAACCCATCGAACGTCTGGTCCCATAACAGCTATCACAGCATCGGGTTGTAATTTGCGAATGACTTCATACCAACGCACAAAGTCATAGTGCTGCTTCTTACCGTTAGGTCCTTCACCGCATGCACCATCAAACCATACTTCACTAACCTTTCCATATTGCGTGAGTAACTCTGTCAGTTGCTTAACAAAGTAATCGTTATATTCTTCTGTACCATAGAGCTTAGAGTTACGATCCCATGGCGAGAGGTAAACACCAAATGACATGCCATACTTATGACAGGCATCACTGACCTCACGAACCACATCGCCCATTCCGTTCTTCCATGGCGATTGCTTCACACTATGGTCAGTATAAGCTGAAGGCCATAAACAAAAACCATCATGATGCTTACATGTAAGGATGGCACACTTGAATCCCGCCTTCTTTAACTCACGTATCCATTGGTCGGCATCGAGGTTAGTTGGATTGAAGATCGCTGGAGACTCCGTTCCATCGCCCCACTCCCTGCCTGTATAAGTATTCACACCATAGTGCAAGAAAGCTGTCAACTCCTGACGTTGCCAGTTGAACTGACGAGCAGAAGGAACAACATTTGCAGCTTTCTTAATAATGTCTGCGGGCGAATCAGATGGATTAATAACAACAAAATTATGCTCTTGAGCATGCGCTACAGGGAGCAAGGCAGGCATACAAAGCAAGCAAGAACTTGCTATCGTAGCCTTCAGAATTTTCGAGTAGGCTTTATTCTGCATACGAATAGGTAATTGATTGTAAATTAATTTATGTATTACTTCCCCGCAAAAGTACGACTTTCTCTTTAGATAATCAAACTCTGCTATCACAAAAAGGATATAAAGACTCCTAAAAGCAGAACAAACGACAGTAAACGACAAATAGCCCAGAAATAACACTTTTAATTGGTAAATTATAGTTAAATGTTTCGATAAGTATAAGTAAATTCGTAACTTTGAATCCGCTTTACAAGACAACCCTATAAACAAATGAATCTAAAAACTAAGAACCGAGTGACGGTAAACGAAAGCCAAAACAAGCAGCATAGTCCAGCGACGTGGGTACCAACACTTTACTTCGCAATGGGTATGCCCTTCGTCGTTCTCAACATGGTTTGCACGTTAATGTATAAAGGTATGGGAGTTTCTGATGCTCAAATTACCTTTTGGACATCGCTCATCATGCTTCCGTGGACATTCAAACCGTTATGGAGTCCATTCCTTGAAATATACAAAACAAAGAAGTTCTTTGTTGTTCTCACACAAATCCTTACAGGATTGTTGTTCGCCTTAGTAGCCTTTGCGCTACACCTTCCTTCGTTCTTCGCAATCACCATCGCCATACTAGCAGTAATTGCGATGAGTGGTGCAACACATGATATTGCAGCTGACGGAACCTATATGTCAGTACTTTCTAATGAGGAACAAGCCCGTTGGATAGGCTGGCAAGGTGCATTCTATAACATTGCAAAGATTGCAGCAACTGGCGGATTGGTATATCTTGCAGGTACGTTTATTAACATCTTCGGCGTTACCAAGGCATGGACTATCATCATGCTCATTATTGCAATCATAATGGTTGCTATTGGTATCTACCATTATTTCATCCTTCCTAATCCAAAGAAAGAAGCACAAGAAACACCTCAATCACTTATTGATTCATTAAATGAATTACTCAAAGTATTTATTGATTTCTTCAAAAAGCCACATATTCTATACTATATCTTCTTCATCATTCTGTATCGATTTGCGGAAGGTTTCGTGATGAAGATTGTCCCTCTTTTCCTTAAAGCACCCCGTGCTGAACAAGGATTAGGACTTACAGAGCAAGAGATTGGGCTTTGCTATGGCACGTTCGGAGCTGCAGCTTTCGTCATCGGATCCATTCTTGCAGGTTATTATATTGCTCATAGAGGATTGCAGAAGAGCTTATTTTCACTTGCGTTAGTATTTAACATTCCCTTTGTAGCTTACACGCTCTTGGCTATTTATCAACCAGAAAGCTTAGTATGGATTGGTGGCGGTATCGTAATGGAGTACTTCGGGTATGGCTTCGGCTTTGTGGGTCTGTCACTATTTATGATGCAACAGGTTGCTCCTGGTAAGCATCAAATGGCACACTATGCCTTTGCCAGTGGTATTATGAACCTCGGAGTAATGTTGCCAGGCATGCTAAGTGGTTTCTTTAGTGACCTCCTCGGCTATCGTTTGTTCTTCATCTTTGTATTGGTATGTACCATCCCTGCACTGTTAATTACATGGTTCGTACCATTCACTTACCCAGACACAACAAAGAAAGAAAAGGCTTAATAAGCACTTAAATAACAAGTATAACATTCAAACAATATAATTAAAACCAAAACTTATGAGATTAATCATAGAACCCGATTACAATCAGTTATCTAAATGGGCAGCTAACTATGTTATCGAACGTATCAATGCTGCAAAGAATCAAACAAAACCTTTTGTACTCGGTTTGCCTACTGGTTCGTCACCAGAGGGTATGTATGCAGAACTCGTTAAGGCTTACAAAGAAGGTAGAGTGAGTTTTAAGAATGTGGTTACATTCAATATGGATGAGTATGTGGGACTACCTGAAAGTCACCCACAGAGTTATCACTCATTTATGGCAGAGCATCTCTTCAATCATATTGATTGTCCAAAAGAAAACATCCATATACTTAATGGTAATGCAGAGGATCTACAAGCAGAATGCCAACACTATGAAGATATGATTCGTGAAGCAGGTGGTATCGATCTTTTCTTAGGTGGTATTGGTCCTGACGGACACATTGCCTTCAACGAACCAGGTTCATCCCTTCGCTCACGTACACGCATCAAGACATTGACATCTGACACTCGTATCGCAAACTCGCGATTCTTCGATAATGACCCAGAGAAGGTCCCTGCACATGCTTTAACAGTAGGTGTTGGTACGGTGATGGACGCTAAGGAAGTCCTTATCCTTGTAAATGGTCATAACAAAGCAGAGGCTCTTCACGCTGCTGTCGAGGGTGGTATTACCCAGAAATGGACAATCAGTGCCCTTCAAATGCACGAACATGGAACAATTGTTTGTGATGAGTCTGCAACCGACAAGTTGACTGTTGAAACATATAAATACTTTAAAGATATAGAAAAGGAGAACCTATAATGAAACTAAATCTAAGTTCGCAAATCGTACTCAACCAAGTTTCTAAGGAGTTTTATCACCCATCATCTGCTATCGAGAGATCAGAGATTACACGCTTTGAAAAGGTGCCTACTGATATCTTCCCAACCATCGAAGAGGGTGCCGCTGACATAGCGAATCAACTCGAGATTGATATTAAGAAGAGGGAGCAGGAAGGTCGACTATTTATCATGGGTATCGGTTCCGGCTCATCTCTCACACCAATATTTGAAGAGCTTATCAAGCGTCATAAAGCTGGCAAATTGAGCTTCAAGAACGTTGTTATGTTTAATGCTTACGAGTACTTCCCACTGAATGCGGAGAATGTAAATCGTAGTATCAACCAATTGAAGCAGCGCTTCCTTAATCATATAGATATCGAAGAGAAAAACATCTATACATTAGATGGAACGATTGCTCAAGACAAGGTACAAGAACATTGCCGTGCCTATGAACAGTGTATTAAAGAGCTTGGTGGACTTGATGTGATCCTATTGGGTATTGGTCGTATGGGTAATATTGCGACCAACGAACCAGGTTCTAGTCTAACCTCAGCATCACGCCTTATCCTCATTGATGAGACTGCACGCGAGGAGATGAAGATGAGTTTTGGCTCACAAGAGACCGTTCCTCCATGCTCTATCACTATGGGTATTAGCACTATACTTGCCGCTCGCAAGATTTTCTTAACAGCATGGGGCGAGGAGAAGGCAGATATCATCAAGAAAACTGTTGAGGGTAAGATTAGTGAAACAGTACCTGCATCCTACTTACAAACACATAATGATGCTCATGTAGTAATCGACCTCTCTGCTGCAGCAAAACTTACTCGCATCCAGCATCCTTGGCTTGTTGCTTCATGCAAATGGACCGATAAGCTGGTACGCTCAGCATTGGTGTGGTTGTGTCAAATCACTGGTAAACCAATCCTTAAGTTAACAAATAAAGACTACAATGAGAATGGTCTTAGTGAGTTATTAGCACTCTATGGTTCAGCTTACAATGCTAATATTAAGATCTTTAATGACCTTCAGCATACTATCACAGGATGGCCAGGTGGTAAGCCAGATGCCGATGACACCTATCGTCCCGAGCGTGCTAAACCATTCCCGAAGAGAGTAATTGTATTCTCTCCACACCCTGATGATGATGTTATCTCAATGGGTGGAACTCTCCGTCGCTTAGTACAACAAGGTCATGATGTACATGTGGCTTATGAAACATCAGGCAACATTGCCGTTGGAGATGAGGAAGTTGTACGCTTCATGCACTTCATCAATGGCTTCAACCAGATATTTGGCAACGAGCAAGATGAGGTCATCAAGTCTAAATACAAAGAGATTAAGAACTTCTTAAAAGGCAAGAAAGAAGGTGATATCGACACACAAGATGTACGCACTATCAAGGGACTTATCCGTCGTGGAGAGGCTCGCACAGCTTGTACATTCAATCAGATTCCACTCGACCACGTACACTTCTTGGATCTTCCTTTCTATGAGTCTGGTAAGATCGAAAAGCTCCCAATGAGCGAGGCTGATGTAAACATTGTTAGAGACCTCATCACTAAGGTGAAACCACATCAGATTTATGTTGCTGGTGATTTGGCTGATCCTCATGGTACACACCGTAAGTGCACCGATGCAGTACTTGCAGCTTTAGACCTTGAGAAAGAAGCTAAAGCAGAGTGGCTAAAGGATTGTCGCGTATGGATGTATCGTGGTGCATGGGCAGAATGGGAAATTGAGAACATTGAAATGTGCGTTCCTATCAGCCCTGAAGAGCTACGTGCTAAGCGCAATTCTATCCTCAAACACCAGAGTCAGATGGAAAGTGCTCCATTCCTCGGAAACGATGAGCGACTCTTCTGGCAACGTTCGGAAGACCGCAATCGTGGAACAGCAAAACTCTACGATGATCTCGGTTTAGCTTGCTATGAAGCAATGGAAGCATTCGTTGAATACAAGTTCTAGTACCTAAAGGGGCTGTAATAGAAAGAAAATCTTTAGATTACGACCTTTAAAAATTAATACTGTACCTACCTGCTAAGGGTAGGTACAGTTTATACAAACCAAAATATAATCATGTTCTTATCGATTAGAACAGTGATTATTACTAAACAAAACAATCAAAAACTTCCCCATTTAATAAAAATGAGAAAGCAAATTATCTTTTCACTTATTCTCTCTTTGTCATGTTTGACAGGGTATGCAAAGACAAGCCAAACACCTAAAGATGATGGTGAATTTAGAACCATTGTCTTTGACGGAGCGCATAGCACTGTCCCTTATCGCATCCCTGCAATTACAGAAACACGCAAAGGAACTTTATTAGCAGTATGCGACTATCGCTTAAACCATAGTGATATAGGATGGAACAATCGCAATGGTTTATGGCAGATTAACGTTGTTATGAAGACAAGCCAAGACTTTGGTCGAACTTGGTCAGACTCTGTTTGCGTTGCACGTGGCAATGAACATGCAACTAACCCTGTACGTGCTGCCTTTGGAGACCCAAGTATTGTAGCAGATAGAACATCTGACAATGTCCTCCTACATTGCGTTGCGGGAAAGTCAGGATACCAGACAGCAACCCGGCAGAATCCACAACATGCTGTATTCTTCCATAGTAAGGATGGTGGTAAGACATGGGACAATGGTATTGAACTAACCGAGATGATACATGGTCTTTATGATGGGAAACTACCCAACGGAGGCAAACCTGATGGCATATTCCTTACATCAGGTAAGATCATGCAAAGCCGCTATATACGTAAAGGTAAGTTCTATCGCCTTTATATAGCACATCCGATTAGGCAAAAAGGCGTGGATATCTGCGGTACATTTGTTATCTACTCTGATGACTTCGGATATACTTGGCATACTCTTGGTAACCCTTCTGTCGCTCCGTCAATAGCACAAGATGAATCAAAGCTAGAGGAGTTACCTGATGGTAGTGTATTACTTAGTTGCAGGAATGTATATGGTGGAAGACGATTCAATGTGTTCACATATACCAATGCAAAAGAGGCTACTGGATCATGGGGTAAAGAGGTAATGCCTGAGAACATGACCGCTAAGGAAGTAAATGCATGTAATGGTGGTATCCTCATCGTACCAGCTAAGAGGAATATTGACGGCAAACAACTCTTCGTCGCCCTACAATCTGTTCCTCTCAGCGCAAAGCGTGATAGCGTTGGTTTCTATTATAAGGAAATAGCTCGTTATGCCGATTACTCAACAGCAGCGGCACTTGGAAAGAACTGGAAGAAAGGACTACGTGTAACTGACGAGTCTTCTTGTTACTCCACAATGGTTAATATGTCTAATCATCGCATAGGCTTCCTTTACGAAGTTCGTGGGCAAAATGATGGCTATGACATAGAGTTTGTGAGTCTCTCATTGAATGACATCACAAACGGAGAATACACGATTCTTCCACACGTTGACCGCACGCAATTCCTCAAAGATGCAGCTCTTGCAAGGAAAGGAAAGACTCAACCAAGAAACAAAAGCAATATAAGAAAGAAATAAGAACAGACTTTTATACTATCCATTTATTATCAAGATATTGACATGAGAAAAATATTCAGCATTCTTTGTGGCATATTACTTCCTCTATCCTCATTGGCTCAGACTACCACTCCTGAGTGGCAAAGTCAATACAGCACAGGACTGAACAAGTTAGAACCACACGCTTATGTGATACCTTACTCATCTGTTGCAGCATTGCAGCAACCTGGTGGTTACGAACATTCCACCTACTATATGTCGCTCAACGGAAAGTGGAAGTTCCATTGGAATAGAAACCCCGAGCTACGCCCAAAGAACTTTTATCAACCAGACTTTGCCGTACAGGGATGGAATGACATCAATGTTCCAGGCAACTGGGAACGCCAAGGTTACGGCTTACCTATATACGTCAATGAGACATACGAGTTTGATGATAAGCTCTTCAACTTCAAGAAGAACCCACCTCATGTACCATCTGCAGAGAATGAAGTAGGCGATTATCGTCGTACATTCACTATACCTGCAGCATGGAAGGGGCGCCGTATCGTTCTATGTTGCGAAGGTGTTAAATCATTCTTCTACCTATGGATCAATGGGCAATATGTTGGTTACAATGTAGGCGCAAAGATGCCTTCTGAATGGGATATAACCAAGTACCTTAATGACAAGGGTGACAATGTAATTGCGATGGAGGTTTATCGTTGGAGCTCTGGTTCTTACCTCGAATGCCAGGACTATTGGCGTATCAGCGGTATTGAACAGGATGTTTATCTCTACTCCACACCCACGCAATACATTGCAGACTATAACACAACTGCTTCTGTTGACAAACAGAAGGATGGTAGCTACAATGGTTCTTTCAGTCTAACTACCAATATTAAAGGTACAGGAGCTGCTTCTGTCAATTACACCTTAACAGATGACAAGGGCAACAAAGTGCTCTCCGAAGATAAGACTGTAAACCCGAAAGATGCCGATGCTATCGTTACCTTCACCACAAAGAATATACAGAATGTAGCTGCATGGAGTGCTGAGCACCCTAATCTCTACACGTTACTTATCACCTTAAAGGATAAAGATGGTAATGTAACAGAGCAAACTGGTAGCAAGATAGGATTTAGGACTATCGAGATAAAAAACAAGCAACTCTGCGTCAACGGCACGCCTATTCTTGTCAAGGGAGTCAATCGTCACGAACATTCAGAACGCGGTCGCACCGTCAGCAAAGAGCTTATGGAGCAGGATATTCGTATGATGAAACAGAACAACATCAACTTTACTCGTTGCTCTCATTACGTCAACGACCCTTATTGGTATCAGCTTTGTGACAAATACGGATTGTACGTTATCGATGAAGCAAACATCGAGTCACATGGCATGGGATATGGTAAAGAGTCATTAGCAAAGGATAGTACATGGCTCAAGGCACACATGGATAGAACTCGCCGTATGTATGAACGCTCTAAAAACCACCCAAGTATCATCATCTGGTCATTAGGTAATGAGGCTGGTAATGGCACTAACTTCGAGCACACATATCGCTGGCTAAAGAATGCTGATAAGACTCGCTTGATACAATACGAGCGTGCGGAAGAGAACTTCAACACGGATATCTATTGCCCAATGTATCGTTCACTTGATCACATGAAGGCATACGCTAAACGCACTGATACCACTCGCCCTTACATCATGTGCGAGTATCTTCACGCTATGGGTAATAGCTGTGGTGGCATGAAGGACTACTGGGATTTGATTGAGAAAGAACCTATCTTGCAAGGTGGGAACATCTGGGACTGGGGTGATCAGTCGTTCCGTGAGGTAGATAAGAATGGTAACTGGTATTGGAGTTATGGTGGCGATTATGGACCAAAGGATGTTCCTAGCTTCGACAACTTCTGTACGAATGGTTTGATAGCTGCCGATCGCACACCTCATCCACATCTAGCAGAGGTGAAGAAGATTTACCAGAACATTAAATCAGAGCTTGTATCAAACGATAAAGAAATAACGATTAAGGTAAAGAACTGGTTTGATTTCACCAATCTCAATGCTTACCAGCTTAACTGGCAGATTGTTGATGAGAACGGAAAGGTGCTCTCTAAGGGGACAAAGAACGTGGATTGCGCTCCTCATGAAACAACAACTATCACCTTCCCTACTGCTAACTTGAAGGCAACAACCGAAGCCTTCCTTAATCTCGCATGGCAGCCTGTCAATGACGGATTGGTTATCACCAAGAATGATGTAGTTGCTTACGATCAGTTCACACTGAAACAAGCAGCGAACTGTACCACCTATCTCCCTCGTGAGAAGCAGCGCACAAGTTATAAGGTGGATGAGAAAACAGGCGAGTTAACCTCTTTGAAGAATGGTAACAAGGAATATCTTGCTACCCCACTCTGCCTTAGTCTTTATCGTCCAGCAACCGATAACGATGGACGTGACCAATTCGGACTTAGACGCTGGCGTGAAGCTGGACTTGATTCTATCACGCAGAAGGTAACGAAGATTACGCATAAAAAGGACGTAACGAGCGCAGAGACCGAGATTATCGGTAAGAAGGGTAACGTCATTGGAACAGCTCTCTTCACTTATCAACCTCAAAAGGATGGTGCGTTGGCAGTATCAGTAACTTTCAACCCAGACACTGCAATCATCAAATCGCTTGCTCGCATTGGACTTACCTTCCGCATGAATGACGACTTTGGAAAGGTTGAATACGTTGGTCGTGGTGATGTTGAGACTTACAACGACCGCAAACAAGCAGGATTGATTGGGCATTATAACACCACTGCAGAGGCTATGTTCCACTATTATGTGAAACCACAAGCAACGGGCAACCGCACTGATGTGCGATGGGTGAAGTTCTCTGACACAAAGAACCAACTAATGGTTGCAGCTCAGCAACCCTTCCAGTTCTCTGTAATACCATTCTCTGATAGTGTTGTCGATCGTGCTACTCACATCAACCAACTCTATCGCGATGGAAAGGTAACAGTACACTTAGATGCATTGCAAAGCGGTGTTGGTACTGCGACTTGTGGTCCTGGTGTTGCCGAGCAATATCGTGTTCCAGTTAAGCGAACAACCTTCACCTTCGTTCTCTATCCTTTCGCCAAATAGTGTAAACGATTAGAACGACATAAACAATCGCCCTATTCCTTTCCTCTTAACATCATTCGGGGGAAAAGAATAGGGCTTTTCTGTCCCCTAACATTCCTTACGAACGACCTTACTAAGCCTTCTTTTAAAAGGAGAGAATATGCCTAGATAGATTATTAAGGTATATAAGAATCAACTGGCGATAGTCCCTCGCTACCCTTTTAGAGTTAGTATTCAATCGAACGAGTAATACCATGATGACTGCTTGCCTATAAGATGTATCAAATTCTACAGACGTGTAGAACTAATTATACATACGTGTATAACTGATTATACACACGTGTATAACTAATTATACAAGCGTGTATAAAATTGTAGGAAAAGGCTTTCAACGATCGTAAGGAATGTTAGTAATGGAAGAGATACCTATTGGAGAGCAATTAGAATACGAACTATTGAATAACAGCAATAAAGCAATTAGCAGAGGAGGAGAAACACTTCTCCATTTGAGAAAGGCATATCTTTGATGCGAGAAGAGCGTTTCCTTGATGTGAGGAAACGCCCTTCTTAAATAGAAGAACAGAAAGCTTTATATTTGTAAATCCTTAATAGATAGACTCAATGAAAGACACTCGTGTAATTCAACAGGAACCAGACTATAATCCCCAATAGAACAAGGGTTATAGTTAATCGGAAAAGACAACTTGTTATCTTCTTAATCAGTATTACGCCAACGACTAAAGCCAATAACAAGCCTAAAAACTGTTCGAATTGTTCCATCTTACAACATCATAGATTCCTACTTGAACAAATGCCTGAAATTCATCGGGATAGGTGTCTCAAACTCCATGCGCTGATGTGTAACAGGATGGTAGAAACAAAGAACATAAGCATGCAAACATAGTCGGTGCAAAGGATCATCACCATTGCCATACTTGACGTCACCGCAGACTGGATGCCCCATATCGGCTGAATGCACACGTATCTGGTTCTTCCTTCCTGTTTCCAAACGATATTCAACAAGACTATGACGCACTGTTCTATCCAACACATGAAAGTGAGTAACGGCATACTTACCGCCATTATCCACTGGAGAACTATAGGTGACATAAGCCTTATTATCCTTCAACCAGTTGGCAATCGTGCCTTCATCGTTCTCCATCTCACCACTGACAACAGCCACATAGCGGCGGTCATAGACAATATTATGCCAATCTCTCTCCAAGAGCTGTTCGGTCTGCATATCCTTAGCATATATCATTAAGCCCGATGTGTCACGGTCTAAACGATGCACAACATGTGCTGTGCACTTCTGTCGAGACTTGTGGAAATAATCGTCCAACACGGCTTTCACATTTAGAGCAGAGTGACCAGCAGCCATTGAGAGGATACCTATGTTCTTCTCAATCACAACTAAGAAGCGATCCTCATAGACTATCTTCACGTAACGACTACGGAACAGATCGTTCTTCTTACTCTTACTTACTGAAACCTTGTCGCCAGCTCTTAACGGATAATCAAACTGCGTTACGCACTTGCTGTTAACCTTTATACCTCGGTTCTGCAACGTTGCTTTCACCTTACTCTTACTCTCGCTGAGATTAGCTAACAGCCATTCCAGCAATGGAGCATTATCTCTTACCTTATAATGCTTATACTTCTCTTGTGTATATGGGTTCTTTCTTATCATCAGGGTGCAAAAGTACGAAGAATAAGTGATACATCTATTAAATCAGTAGAAGAAATTAGCTTCCATGCGAGATACAGTTATATCTGGTCTTATACCATATTCCCAATGCTTCTTCCAACACCTTAGAAGAAAGCAAGAGATTTGGGGAAATGGAATAAAAGTAGTACCTTTGCAGCCAAATTATCATACAATTAAGGTATTAGAAAAAGATGATTACACTTTCAAACCTTGCTATCCAATTCGGCAAGAGAGTTCTCTACAAAGACGTTAATCTAAAGTTTACACCAGGTAATATATATGGAGTTATCGGTGCTAATGGCGCAGGTAAGTCTACATTACTTCGTGCGATATCAGGCGATTTAGAGCCTAACAAGGGAACTATCGAGCTTGGTCCAGGCGAGAGATTATCGGTATTGGAGCAGGATCACTTTAAATATGACGAGTACAAAGTGATGGATACTGTCCTCATGGGACACGATAGTCTTTGGCAGAATATGAAGGAGCGTGAGGCACTATATGCCAAGCCAGAGATGACAGAAGAGGATGGTAACCGCGCTGCCGACCTAGAGTTAAAGTTCGCAGAGATGAATGGCTGGGAGGCAGAAAGCAATGCCGCACAACTTCTTCAGAACCTCGGTATTAAAGAGGAGCTACATGAGAAGCAGATGTCGGAGCTATCAAATACAGAGAAGGTGCGCGTTATGTTGGCGAAAGCATTGTTTGGTAAGCCAGAGAACTTACTACTTGATGAGCCTACTAATGACCTTGACCTTGATACCGTGGAATGGCTTGAGGACTATCTAAGTGAGATTGACGAGCATCAGACAGTATTAGTTGTTTCACACGACCGTCACTTCTTGGACACCGTTAGTACACAAACGATTGATATCGACTTCGGCAAAGTTACGGTCTTTGCTGGTAATTATTCGTTCTGGTATGAAAGCTCACAACTTGCGTTGAGACAAGCTCAGAACCAGAAAATGAAGGCTGAAGAGAAGAAGAAACAACTTGAGGAATTTATCCGCCGGTTCTCTGCTAATGTTGCAAAGAGTAAGCAAACTACATCTCGAAAAAAGATGTTGGAACGCCTAAACGTTGAAGAGATCCGCCCTTCAAGTCGTAAGTATCCAGGCATTATATTCAGTATGGAACGTGAACCGGGTAACCAGATTCTAGAGGTACAAGACCTTAAAGCAGTTGATCCAGATGGCACTGTATTGTTCGATCACGTAAACTTCAACATAGAAAAGGGGCAGAAGGTCGTATTCTTGTCACGCAATCCCAAAGCAATGACAGCCCTCTTTGAGATTATTAATGGTAATCGAAAAGCAGACGAAGGAACGTACAACTGGGGTGTTACTATTACAACAGCTTACCTCCCACTAGACAATACAGAGTTCTTTAATTGTGACCTAAATCTGGTCGACTGGCTATCTCAGTACGGTCCAGGTAATGAGGTTGCTATGAAGGGATTCTTAGGTAGAATGTTGTTCAAACAAGAAGAGGTTGAGAAGAAGGTAAACGTCCTCTCGGGTGGAGAAAAGATGCGTTGTATGATTGCCCGTATGCAATTACAGAATGCAAACTGCCTCATCCTTGATACACCAACGAACCACCTTGACCTCGAAAGTATCCAAGCATTCAACAATAACTTGGTTAGTTTCAAGGGTAATATCTTGTTTAGCTCACATGACCACGAGTTCATCAATACTGTTGCTGATCGTATCATCGAGTTAACACCAAGTGGTACTATAGATAAGTTAACCACTTACGACGACTATATCCATGATGAGCAAATCAAGGAACAGAGGGCTGGTATGTACTAAAGGTATCCAACATGGCATACAATTTGTAGGTGTCTACCACGATTAATAGTACTTTAATATGAGCAAGAAAGAAAAGAAAATAAACATAGAAGGCGAAGAGTTGGAAAAGAACTATGATGAGTCTACTATGAACGAAGAGAATACACAAACTGAAGATAACAATGAAACGGAATCTTCAGAGGAATCTTCTTCAGAAGAAAAGACTGACCCTATAGCAGCTGCACAGAGTGAGGCAGAAGCATGGAAGGACAAGTATATCCGTTTAGTAGCCGAGTTTGACAACTATAAGAAGCGTACCTTAAAAGAGAAGTCAGAGCTAATCTTGAATGGAAGTGAGAAGACTATCTCCTCTATCCTACCTATTTTAGACGACTTTGAACGTGCTCTTTCTGACAAGACAGAAGATCCAGTAGCTATCAAAGAGGGCTTTGAACTCATCTTCAAAAAGTTCCTCAAGACACTGGAGACGCTGGGAGTAAAGAAGATTGAAACGAACGATACCGACTTTGATGTTGATTACCACGAAGCTATTGCCATGGTTCCTGGTATGGGAGATGCCATGAAAGGAAAGGTAATAGACTGCGTTCAAACAGGATATACATTGAATGATAAGGTTATCCGACACGCTAAGGTAGCAGTAGGACAATAAACAAGATGGCTAAAAGAGATTACTATGAAGTACTCGAAGTAAGCAGGAGTGCTTCTGTAGATGAGATTAAGAAGGCTTACAGGAAACTAGCTATTAAGTATCACCCTGACCGCAATCCTGGTGATGCTGAAGCTGAAGCCAAGTTCAAAGAGGCTGCGGAAGCGTACGATGTATTGCATGATCCGCAGAAACGCCAGCAGTATGATCAATTCGGATTTGATGCTCCAAGCGGTGGATTCGGTGGTGGCAGCCCATTCGGTGGAGCGGGTGGATTCTCTATGGATGATATCTTCTCCATGTTTGGAGATGTATTCGGTGGTCACGGCGGAGGCTTTGGCGGATTTGGTGGCGGTGGTCAACAGGCACCTAAATATCGTGGTTCTGACCTCCGACTGAAGGTTCGCTTATCCTTACAAGAGGTCGCTACAGGTGTTACCAAGAAGTTTAAAGTGCGCAAAGATGTCACCTGTGAGCATTGTCATGGTACAGGTGCAGAAGGTGGAAGTGGCACAGAGACTTGTCCAAACTGTCATGGTTCTGGTGTAGAAATACGTACTCAACAAAGCATGTTTGGTATGATTCAGACTCAAACAGCCTGTCACGTATGTGGTGGAGAGGGTACGATCATCAAGAACAAGTGTACTCATTGTCAAGGTGAAGGTGTCGTTAAGGGTGAAGAAGTTGTCGAAATCAATATCCCAGCAGGTGTTGCTGAAGGTATGGTGGTCAACGTTCCTGGCAAAGGAAATGCTGGAAAGCACAATGGAGTGACGGGTAATATACAAGTGTATATCGAAGAGGAACCTAACGATACATTCGTTCGTGATGGACAAAATGTTATCTATAACCTCCTACTCGACTTCCCAACGGCTGTCCTCGGAGGGCAAGTTGAGATTCCAACTATCGATGGAAGCAACGTAAAGATTAAGATTGAACCAGGCACACAACCGGGTAAGACACTTCGACTAAGGGGCAAGGGACTACCTGCCGTACAGGGTTATGGCACTGGAATTGGCGATCTTGTCGTACATATCAGTATCTATGTTCCAAAGGAGCTAACGAAGTCTGAGAAGAAAGCCATCGAGGAATTGCGTGACAGCGAGAACTTCCGTGGTGATAAGAATACGAAGCGTTCTATCTTTGAAAACTTCAAGAAATTGTTTAATTAATGACTTAGATTCATTCTACAAGTCGACTAGCTGATTGTAAGATGAATGGTATTAGTCCCATTAGACTGTAACGGCTAATGGGACTAAATGTTATTATATCCATTGTCAAACGCCCAAGATTAGAAACATAACACACTGCATGACTTACCAAGAAACAGTAGAATATCTATTCAATAGCACCCCTGTTTTTGAGCATATTGGAGCTTCCGCATACAAAGAGGGATTAGAAACGACACGCGCTCTAGACGAGCACTTTGGTCATCCACACACCCACTTTCTCACCATTCACATCGCTGGGACGAATGGTAAAGGCTCATGTTCTCACACCTTAGCAGCCATCTTACAGGCTGAAGGATATAAGGTTGGACTTTACACAAGTCCGCATCTTATTGACTTCCGGGAGCGTATCAAAGTAAATGGAAAGATGATTTCTGAACAAGAGGTAATCGATTTTGTTGAGCAAGAACGCAGTTTCTTTGAACCATTACATCCCTCTTTCTTCGAACTAACAACTGCTATGGCCTTCAAACACTTTGCTGACCAAAAGGTCGATATAGCAATTATCGAAGTGGGATTAGGTGGCAGGTTGGATTGCACGAACATTATAACTCCTATCCTTTCTATCATTACGAACATATCTCTTGACCATACTCAATTCCTCGGGAATACGCTTGGAAAGATTGCAGCAGAGAAGGCGGGAATCATAAAACAAGGTGTACCAGTAATCATCGGAGAGGCTGTGCCCGAGACGCAAAAGATATTTCTGGCTAAGGCACAGACGATGGATTCATTGATTGTATTCGCTGAAGACATCCCTGCAGTACTTTCTTCGCAGGCTTTACCAGGTGGGGGACGTGCATACGAAACTCGTTTCTTCGGTCATATTGAGGGTGAATTAGGAGGAAACTATCAAGAGAAGAATGCCAATACCGTACTTACTGCAGCCATGCACCTATATAATAAAGGTGTGATAAAGAATACTGAAAGTATAGAAAAGGGCTTTGCAAACGTTTGTGAGATGACTGGTCTCATGGGTAGATGGCAGACAATTCAAAAACAACCATTAGTGATTTGTGACACAGGACACAATGCTGGTGGATGGAAATATCTGTCTCAACAAATCAAGCATACGCCTTGCAAACAAAGAAGAATCGTCTTTGGTATGGTGGATGACAAAGACCTACATGCGGTTATGTCTATGCTCCCCGATGATGCCGTGTACTACTGGACACAACCAAGTACGCATCGTGCCTTTCCGGCACATAAGGTTTCCGAAACAGCTGATACCTACAACTTACAAGGAAAACAATATCCAACAGTAATAGAAGCCTATCGAGCAGCTCTTGCTGATGCCGACAAAGATGACTTCATATTTGTTGGTGGGTCTAGTTATGTGGTTGCTGACCTGCTAGCAGGAATCTAATTTAAAATTAGAAGTTTATAACTCAAAATTATGATAAGTTCTCTGTCATCATTCAACAGTCATCATTCAAAATTAAGGGAGTGCCTTTCTTGATACAAAGAGGGGCTTTCCTTGCTGTGAAGAAACGCCCTTCTTGAATGGAGAAGGGCGTTTCTTCATTTTGAACTATTTGTCTATTCTATAAGAACGAACTCTTCCTTGATTAGAAAAGACACCTATTCATTAAAAGAAAAACGTACTATAGTTATGCAAATTAAGCTATAACAGCAGAACAAGTAATGATTCGGAAGATGTGTGATTAATTGTTTTTAACACAATCGTAATTGTCTTTTCTTTAGGTTAAGTTTGTGACTTTCGTTTATTTTTATTTACTTTGCAACTCATTGAATTAGTAACTAAAAACAAACGTCATGGTAAATACCGCAGAGACACAATATGTGTGTGGACTGAAAAAAGAGGACTTCCAGACCACTATTGATGGAAAGAAAACAGACCTCTATATCCTTAAGAATGCAAAAGGAAACGAAGTGGCAATCACGAACTATGGTGGTGCTATTGTCGCAATAATGGTTCCCGACAGAAATGGAAACCTATCCAATGTCATTCAAGGGCATGATAACATTCAAGACGTTATCAATTCTCCCGAACCTTATCTATCAACTCTTATTGGACGATATGGCAATCGTATTGCAAAAGGAAGATTCCAACTCAATGGCAAGGAATATAAACTTGCCATTAACAATGGTCCTAACTCGCTGCATGGAGGCAAACAAGGATTCAATGCAAAGGTGTGGGATGCAACACAGGTAAACGAACACGCTGTTGTATTAAAATACACATCCTCTTATGGAGAAGAGGGGTACACAGGTGAGGTTGAAGTGTGGGTTGCCTATTCATTTACAAACGATAACGAACTAGTTATCAAATACCTCGCTAAGTCGAATAAGAAGACTATCATTAACCTTACCAGTCATGGATTCTTCTCTCTGGCTGGCATTGCTAACCCAACACCCACTATCAATGACTTAGAATGTCAGATTAATGCAGATTTCTACTTGCCTATTGACGAGACTTCTATACCAACAGGTGAGATAAGAAAGGTGGCAGATACGCCTTTTGACTTCCGTCAGATGAAACCCGTTGGACGAGATATTGATGCTGACAACGAGCAGATTAAGAATGGAGCAGGTTATGATCATTGCTTCGTTCTGAACAAGAGGGAAGAGGGAGAACTGTCGTTTGCTGCACGAATCAAAGAGCCTCATAGCGGTAGAACAATGGAGGTTTATACAACAGAACCAGGCGTTCAGGTGTACACAGATAACTGGGCTGATGGATACAAAGGACAGCATGGAGCAACTTTCCCACGCCGTAGTGCTATCTGTTTCGAGGCTCAACACTTCCCAGATAGCCCTAACCATCCTTACTTCCCATCAGTTATCTTGGAGCCATGTAAGGATTACACGCAGAAAACAATCTATAAGTTTGGAGTGGAGGAATAACCATCTTATGAACTAATAAACAAAAAAATAAACTAGACACAATGGAAAATCAAACAAAGAAGAAAGGAACTCTAGTGGCAATCATCACTATGATGTTCCTATTCGCAATGATCTCTTTCGTCACCAATATGGCGGCACCTTTTGGCACAATCTGGAAACAACACTATGATTGGGCAGGTATGATGGGCAACATGATGAACTTTGCTGCATACCTATTCATGGGCATCCCTGCTGGTATGATGATTACTAAATACGGATACAAGAAGACTGCTCTTGTTGCCTTAGCATTGGGCTTTGTAGGTATTGGAGTACAATATGTTTCAAGTACAATGGATGGTAATTCTATCAGCACATACGTTGTTTACTTACTAGGAGCATTCATTTGCGGATTCTGTGTATGTATTCTTAATACTGTTGTCAATCCAATGCTTAACTTGCTAGGAGGCGGTGGTAATCGTGGTAACCAGCTCATTCAAACTGGTGGATCATTGAACTCTCTCGCAGCAACATTAACCCCTATGCTTGCGGGCTCAATGATTGGTGAGATTACAAAAGACACATCTCTGCAGGTAGTAACACCATTACTTCTTATCGCATTAGGTATCTTTGCAGCTTCATTTGTTATCGTCTGGTTCACTCAACTAACCGAGCCTGAAACAGAGCATGCAGATGTCATTGGTGGTGTTAAGGGTGCTTTGGCTTATCGCCAACTTGTTTTAGGAATTATTGCCATCTTCTTCTATGTTGGTGTAGAGGTGGGTATTCCTGGACAACTCTTATTCTATCTGAGTGAGCCAGTATCTGAAGGCGGTGTTCTTGGCAGTGCAGCTGTAGCTGGTCTCATTGCTGGTATATATTGGTTGTTAATGCTTGTTGGTCGTTTTGTAAGTGCTTTCATCAGCGGTAAAGTTTCTTCTCGCACACAGTTAACAGTAACATCTGTGGTGGCAATTGCCCTCCTTTTAATTGCAATATTCACACCAGAAGCTAGCAAGATGAACCTTACAGTACCTAACCTTGCTGAGAGTACATTGATACATGCAGAAGTTCCAACAAAGGTATTGTTCATCATCTTATGTGGTATTTGTACATCCGTAATGTGGGGCGTAATATTCAACCTCGCAACAGAGGGACTTGGTAAGTACACTGCAACAGCATCAGGTTTATTCATGACCATGGTTGTCGGTGGTGGTGTTATGCCATTAATTCAGAACCTCATGGCAACTAAGATTGGTGATATCCAGAGCTATTGGCTAATCGTTGCAATGTTAGCTTATATCCTCTTCTTCGCTTTGATTGGCTCACGCCCAGCAAAGAAAGCATGACAAGAAAGCTCTTTTTAATAGCAGATAATTCCTTTTGAATTGTCTGCTATTAGAACATAAATGCAAGATAAAAACCCTAACAATCATTTTAAAATATACTAACTAACATGGACATAGAATTTGTAAGAAGCCGTTTCATTAAACATTTTGACGGCAAGACCGGTAACATTTATTTCTCACCAGGACGTATTAATCTCATTGGTGAACATACAGATTATAATGGAGGTTTCGTATTCCCTGGTGCCGTAGATAAGGGTATCATGGCAGAAGTAAGACCTAACGGAACAGATACAGTAATGTGTTACTCTATTGACTTGAAAGACCGAGTTGAGTTTAAGGTAGACGATCCAGAAGGTCCACGCGCTACATGGGCACGATTCATCTATGGTATGGTTCAGGAGTTTAAAGCACTTGGTGTTGATGTAAAAGGATTTAATATTGCCTTTGCTGGTGACGTTCCTCTCGGTGCTGGTATGAGTTCTTCTGCTGCTATGGAAAGTTGTTTTGGCTGTGCTCTGAATGATTTGTTTGCTGATAACAAGGTTTCTAAATGGGACATTGCATTGGCAGGTCAGGCTACAGAACATAAATACATCGGTGTTAACTGTGGTATTATGGATCAATTTGCAAGCGTCTTTGGTAAAGAAGGAAAGCTCATGCGCCTTGATTGTAGGAGTCGTGAATTTGAGTACTTCCCATTTGATCCAAAAGGTTACAAGTTGGTTCTCGTAAACTCAAAGGTTAAACATGAGTTGGCAGGAAGTCCTTACAACGACCGTCGTAAGAGTTGTGAGAATGTTGTTGCAGCACTTGGTAAGCACTTCCCTGATAAGAAGTTCGAGACATTGCGAGATGCTAATTGGGAAGAACTCGAGGCTGTAAAAGCAGAAGTTAGTGCCGAGGATTATCAGCGCGCACATTTCGTACTGGGCGAGAAAGATCGCGTACTTGCTGTTTGCGATGCCCTCGTCGCTGGTGACTATGAGACAGTTGGACAGAAGATGTACGAGACGCACTATGGTCTAAGCAAGGAGTATGAGGTTAGCTGTGAGGAACTTGATTATCTCAATGATGTTGCTAAAGAGAATGGTGTTACTGGTTCTCGTATTATGGGAGGCGGTTTCGGTGGTTGTACTATTAACCTCGTAAAAGACGACTTGTACGAGACATTCATCGAGAATGTAACCGAGAAGTTCAATGCTAAATATGGACACAAACCAGAGATCTATCCTGTAATCATCAGTGAAGGCTCTCATAAGGTTTGTTAAATCTGATAGTTATAATTGAAAAAGTATAAGCCATAAGCTCATAAAGACTTATGGCTTTTTACTTTGCGGAAGTCAAAATAAACGGATAAAAACGTGATTATAATAATAAAAAATAGTAATTTTACATCTCTATTATAAATGTCTACAACATGAACGAATATTACCAAGGAGAACCAAAACTATTAGTCTCGGTGGATTGTATCGTCCTGGGATTTGAGAACAAGAAGCTGAGACTACTTGTCGGTAAGCGCAAAGTGGAACCAGAAAGTGGCAGATTATCTCTGTATGGAGGCTTTGTAAGAGAAGACGAGAGTTTGAAAGAGGCTGCTAATCGTGTATTATATCAATGTACAGGTATTAAGAATCCCTACATGAGACAAGTAGGTGCTTTTGGTGAAATAGACCGTGATCCGGGTGATCGAGTTATCTCCATCGCTTATTGTGCATTAATCAATGCACCAGATTATGACCATCAAGCCATGGAGAAAAATGACCTGCAATGGCTTGAATTAGACCATCTAGAAGATCTATATGGCGATCACCAAAAGATGGTGCAACTAGCTTTGGAACAGTTACGGAAGCTCCTCAATAATACTCCTATCAGCTTTTCTCTATTGCCAAAATTATTTACCTTGACGCAATTACAGAATGTCCATGAAGCCATTTTAGGAGCAGAGATTGATAAACGAAACTTTCGGAAACGTATTAAACAAGTTGACTTTATAGAACAGACAAACCTTATAGACAAGATTACAAGTAAAAGAGGAGCTATCTTGTACCGCTTTAACAAGCAAGCATATAAGGATTGTTCTGTCTATAAGTTATAAGATTGTGATGCAGCCAAAGGGTTTTTAAGATCATAAAAGACCTTTGGCTGCATCTGAAAACATTTTTATAAAAATGTAAGTTTAATATTTTGAGGTCTCCACATTTATCTTTATATTTGCATTATCAAATTTAAATCCAATCTATATGAATGACAAGGAACTGATGAACCGCGCAGCGGACAACATTAGAATTCTAGCAGTGTCAATGGTAGAAAAAGCCAAGTCTGGGCATCCAGGAGGTGCTATGGGCGGTGCCGACTTTATCAACGTTCTTTTCTCCGAGTTTCTCGTTTATGACCCAGATCAGCCAGAATGGACTGGACGCGATCGCTTTTACCTCGATCCTGGTCACATGTCTCCTATGCTCTATGCAGCACTAACACTTCAAAGGAAGTTCACAATTGATGACATCAAACAATTCCGTCAATGGGGATCTATCACCCCGGGACACCCTGAGCGTGACTTAGCACATGGCATAGAGAACTCTTCTGGACCATTAGGACAAGGACATGCCTATGCTGCAGGTGCTGCTATAGCAGAGAAGTTTCTTGAGGCTCGACTTGGTCACACTATAATGCAACACAAAATATATGCTTACATCTCTGATGGCGGAGTACAAGAAGGCATCAGTAGTGAAGTCGGAAGATTGGCAGGAACCCTAGGTCTTAATAACCTCATCATGTTCTATGACGCTAATGACATCCAGCTTTCAACTGAGTGCGGAGCGGTTATGTGTGAAGATACAGCTATGAAGTATCAAGCATGGGGATGGAACGTCTTAAAAATTGATGGTAATGATCCTGATGCTATCCGTGCGGCTCTTATTGCTGCAAATAAGGAAGAGCAACGCCCTACCCTCATTATTGGTAAAACTGTAATGGGCAAAGGTGCTTTGCAAGCTGACGGCAGTAGCTACGAGCATAACATAAAGACTCATGGTGCCCCACTCGGTGGCGAGGCTTATACTAACACGATAAAGAACCTTGGTGGAGACCTCAATGATCCATTCAAGATATTCCCAGAAGTACAGAAGCTATACGATGATCGCAATGCTGAACTAAGACAGATTGTTGCTGAGCGACATGCTATAGAGGATGCGTGGAAGAAGCAGAATCCATCAAAGGCAGAGCAGATCCAACAGTGGTTCTCAGGTAAGGCTCCTAAAATAGATTGGAGTGGTTTAGTTCAAAAACGTGATATTCCAACACGTAATGGTTCAGCAGCTTGTCTTGGTGTACTTGCAGAACAAGTGCCTAATATGATTGTATCATCAGCCGACCTCAGTAATTCTGATAAGACCGATGGTTTCCTCAAAAAGACACATTCATTTACTCGTGGCGATTTCAGTGGTGCTTTCTTCCAGGCTGGTGTCAGTGAGCTAGCAATGGCATGTATGTGTATCGGTATGATGCTACACGGTGGTGTTATTACCGCAATGGGTACATTCTTTGTATTCTCAGACTACATGAAGCCTGCTATTCGTATGGCAGCTCTCATGCAAGTACCAGTAAAGTTCGTATGGAGTCACGATGCTTTCCGCGTTGGAGAAGATGGTCCTACACATGAGCCAGTAGAACAGGAGGCACAGATCAGATTAATGGAAAAGCTACAAAACCATGCTGGTCAAGATTCTGTACGCGTTCTTCGTCCAGCCGATAGTGAAGCTGCAACCGTTTGTTGGCAGATGGCAATGGAGAATATGGATACTCCTACAGCACTTATCTTCTCACGTCAGAACGTGAAGAGCTTACCAGAAGGAACTAATTATGAGGGAACTCGTAAGGGTGCATACATAGTCAAAGGATCGGACGAAGACTACGATGTTATCCTCGCAGCAAGTGGTTCGGAAGTATCTACCTGTGTTGATGGAGCAGAATTACTACGCAAAGATGGTATAAAAGTCCGTGTAGTTAGTGCTCCTTCAGAAGGGCTTTTCCGCCGTCAAAGCAAAGAGTATCAAGAAGAAATTTTACCAAAGAATGCAAAGATATTCGGTCTCACAGCAGGTTTACCTGTCACCCTTGAAGGTCTCGTTGGAGCAAATGGTAAAGTCTTCGGACTCAACAGCTTTGGATTCTCCGCACCCTATAAAGTACTGGATGAGAAACTCGGTTTCACACCAGAGAATCTATACAAACAAGTCAAAGAATATCTAGCACAATAGTTTAACTTGAACTACCTGTCCCCAAGACAGGCTGGTTCACAAAACCTAAACAGCTTATGGAAATAAAGACAGTAGGAGTAGCTTGCGATCACGCAGGTTTTCCATTGAAGCAATTTGTTATCCAGTATCTGGAACAACACAAGTATGCATATAAGGACTTTGGTTGTAATAGCGATTTAAGCTGTGATTATCCAGACTACGCTCATCCATTAGCAGAAGCTATAGAAAGTGGTGAGGTCTATCCTGGTATTGCCATCTGCGGTAGTGGTGAAGGCATGGCAATGACGCTAAACAAGCATCAAGGTATACGTGCAGGATTAGTTTGGAATAAAGATGTGGCAGAATTAACCCGCCAACATAACGACGCAAATGCGATTGTTCTCCCTGGTCGTTTCATTGATAACAAGACAGCTGAGAAGATCCTTGATGAGTTCTTCAAGGCTAGCTTTGAAGGCGGCAGACATGAACGCCGTGTGAAGAAGATTCCTGTTCAAGAAGGTTAAAAAGAACAGAAACATATCTTTAAAATTTCAAGAGGAATATATAACTATAATAGTAATAAGCCCTTCTTGTTAAAGTAGACTAGTAGCAAATTAAAGAAAGAAATACTAGTCTTTTAAAAAAGAAAAGATATAATAGGCTATAAAAAGGTGTTCAAAACAATTTTGAACACCTTTTCCATATATCAAATAATTACTTCTCGTCTTTTTCAACAGGGAGTGTCTCTTCTTCTGGTAAGTGGAAACGATAACTGCGATTAAACACTTCTCCCACCTTATTAATCTCTAAGAAGGTTGTTCCGCTACCTCCGAAAGAGCCTGAAAGATAAGCAATATTATCTTCCAAATCGATGTAACCCTTTTGACGTAACATTCTCAAAGCAGCTGTAAACATCTCTTGGCTAGACTTGTGTTGCTGTTGGTATATGGCAATAACGCCATAGCTAAGGTTCAACCAACGCTGTACCTTCTCCTTATAACAGATAGCCAATACAGGGTTAGGACCACGGAAAGCAGCAAGATTACGAGCTGTTAAACCCGTCTCACTATCGGTTACGATACCTTTCACGCCCAACTGTTCCGTTGCCTCAATAGCACTTCTTGACAAGAACTCACGCTGGTCATTAAGGTTTGTCATCGGTACGTTGATATGCCCACGCTTGTGAGCGTCAACCTCCGCAGCCTCTGCTATACGCGCCATTGTCTGTACCGCCTCAACAGGATATTTACCGCTTGCAGTCTCACCACTCAACATCAAAGCATCTGTGTGACTATAGATTGCATTCGCAATATCTGTTACCTCGGCACGAGTAGGACGAGGGTTATTAATCATGGTGTGAAGCATCTGAGTAGCCACTATCACAGGCTTCTTCTTCAAGATACACTTGTTGATGATACTACGCTGAATGCCTGGAATCAACTCAATAGGCACCTCAATCCCCAAGTCACCACGCGCAATCATGATACCATAAGAGGCATCAATGATTTCATCTATATTATCAACGCCCTCTTGATTCTCTATCTTCGAGATGATTTTAATATCCGAGTTATGCTCATCAAGTATCTTTTGAACCTCCAAGACATCAGCTGCAGAGCGAACAAAAGAGTGTGCAATAAAGTCGATATCTTCATCTATTGCTAACAGGATATTACGCTTATCTTTCTCTGTCAAAGCTGGTAGTTCGATATGCTCTCCAGGTACATTTACACTCTTATGTGATCCTAAATCGCCTTCATTCTGAACCTGTGCAACTAACATTGGACCAGCACTCTCAACAATCAACATATCCAATGCCCCATCGTCAAAAAGCACATGATCGCCCACCTTTACGTCGCGAGTAAAGTCTGGATAAGACACGTTTATAATATCTTTTGTTGTATCAATATCTGGGCGGCCAAAGATCTTTACCATATCCCCCACCTTATAATGAATAGGATTATCTGTGCCCGTTGTTCTTACTTCTGGACCTTTTGTATCTATCAATAGAGCAAGGTGTGGAGACACAGCACGCGTATTGCGGATGATCTCACGAATACCATCAGGAGTGGCATGAGCCGTATTCATACGTACAACATTCATACCCGCAAAGAAAAGCTTCCTAAGGAAATCAACATCACAACGCCGGTCGCTAATTGAACATACTATCTTTGTTTGCTTCATAACTTGAGTATTATTATTTAATTCGACATCGCAGAAAATATAATATATAAGAGTGAAGATAAGGCAAGAATACCAACAAACACAATCGTAAACACGATGATTGTCATCTTCCCCACTCCACTTATAAACTTGCTGTGTTTCGTTTGAGTAGTTGCCTTGTTATAGCCATTACCCATAGTAATAGGTGGCTGCTTGTCTACAACTTGTTCTCTGGATATATTTTGCGAAGACTGCTCTTCGCTTGGAGTCGCAACCACCATGCTTTCACCGCAATAAGGACAATTACATCGCAAAGTCTTTCCTCCCTCCGATGTTATCACAAAAGAACGATGACAATGCTTACAAACAATTTGAAACTGCATTCTTTGAGAACCTCCTTTCTTTCGTTTTATCTGATGTCATCAATAAGTACATGTCCATCTGATACTTTAACTTTTATCTTCCTGAATACCGTTACACCATGTTCTGATAGGCGTACTTTATACCAATTATCATCCAATGGCGTAACCTGTAAATTGCGCCTCATCTCATCAAAGTCGTCCCCACTACTAGGATCCCCAAAAGCTGCCCACCATTCATTCCAAACATCTTCATCCTCACCAAAAGGATCTACGCCGAATATCATTTGCCGACAATATGGGGTCAGATAACGTACATAATAGCTTGGATCACCTGACGTAAAGACCGCCTTCCGATAGAATGAATCCAAAAAGCGGCACACCGACTTTTGTTCATCCGTCTTGCGCAGTGCCGCTGCCTCCTGCATCTGCTGTTTAGCGCGAACTTGCAAAACAGAGTCTGCATGAGCTTTACGTTGTGCTGCTAAAAGCTCTCTTTCACTCTCTTGATGCTGTTGCCATTGAATAAAAACAAATACGGACAAACCACCAAGAAGTAGAACTATGAGAATGCTCAATAGTATTTTCGTTGAAACACTAGCACCTTCGTTCTTTTGCACATCATAGATAGTTGGCTGTACAGAGGGGGTAACGGGTTGAGCAACAGTGGGCAAATTAACAAGTAACGACTGCCCACAATAAGGACAAGTACAATGTATTCTATCACTTCCTTCACTGTTAATAGTGAATGGACGATGGCACTTATTACAAGTTACTTGATACTGCATCAGCTCATTTTTCTGCAAAATTAAATATTTTATTCCGTACTTGGAAATGTTTTAACCAATAATATAGCCAACAGATATGGGAGATAAACGAAGATTATATCCGATTAGCTTAACAGGTTTGCCCAGTTTTCTCACCCGTTTGCGAATCGTTTTCCACCTGTTCCAACATTATTTATCACCTGCTCTCCATTTCTTTCTAACGTGTTGCGCATCATTTACACACGCACATAAAGTTAGTTTCATCGTGATGAGACACAAGTTTCATCGTGAAGATACACTGGTTTCATCATGATGAGACACTAGTTTCATCACGATGAGACAAGTAAAAGGTACGGATGAGAAAGACGCAAGAAGCGTGAGAAAGGAATGGGGAACGGGTGATAAAGAATGCGGGAACCTATTAGACAAAGAGTGCGAACAGGGTTAATTTAAATTGTAATAGGTGGAATTATATTAGGTATAAATACTTAAGGCACTTCAAAAGGTAAGAAACCTTCTACCCACATTGGGAGCTTCTCCTCAACAATTTCATCATTCGTTGGGGAAGAAACAGATAGACCCATTAAACGAATGGGGCGAGTTTCATATTCCGTTTCTCTGAGTAATTGTTTTGCAAGTGGGAGTATATCTTCTTTTGTTCGTAATATTTTCTCTTGTGTCAAACTACGTGTTATCTGAGTCGTTGCATCCCACTTTAACTTCAAAGTGAGCGTCCGACCCTCAAATTTACTCCTGCTCAATCGCTCAACTAGTTCTATTGTAATATGGTAAAGTTCAATGACAATTTTCGATTTAACATGTAAGTCCTCTAGAAATGTGCGCTCGCAACCGACCGATTTACGTTCCCGGCTAATGACTACAGGGCGTTCGTCAATTCCACGAGAGAAATCGTAATAAACTTTCCCCATCTTTCCAAAGACCTGAACAAGGTGGTTATAAGAGATTTTACGTAATTGTTCGCCCGTAAAGACTCCCATTTCGTGCATCTTAATAGCTGTTTTCGGACCTATACCCCACAACTTCTCGATAGGGAGACGAGCAATAAAGTTCATTGCTCGTTCGGGATGAACAATATAGATACCATTGGGCTTGCGTATGTCAGAAGCTATCTTTGCCAATAACTTGTTATAGCTAACTCCAGCAGAAGCCGTTAATGAAGTACGTTCAAATATTTTCTGCTTTATATCTTTTGCAATGTCTACAGCAAGTGCTATTCCTTTCTTATTCTCCGTCACGTCAAGAAAGGCTTCATCCAAAGAGATGGGTTCCACGAGATCGGTGTACTCATGGAAGACTTCATGGATTTGCCTCGAAACCTCCTTATATCTTTCAAAATGACATGGTACAATGATCAAATCAGGACAGCGACGCTTAGCTTGTGCAATGGACATAGCCGAATGAACGCCATAGGGACGAGCCTCATAACTAGCTGTAGAGACTACTCCACGTGGTCCATCATAACCAACAGCTATGGGCTTGCCACGCAATTCGGGATTGTCTCTTTGTTCAACTGAAGCAAAGAAAGCATCCATGTCTATATGAATAATTTTACGCATTATTAACCCTAATTCATGCGCAAAGATACTGCTAAGTGTAGAAAGATGCACATTTCTAACCTATAAATAAATAAAAAAAGCTACCTTTGCAACGAAATAACAAAGACAACACTATAATAAATAAACCAAAGTTGAGTTATACTATACAAACGAGCCTAACACGAGACGAAATGGACATATCAACTAATATTGATGCCATGGGGAAGCTACAACGCAGCCTCAAACGAGCATTTGATATTATATCATCGCTCATTGGTTTCATAATTTGTTCTCCATTATTCATTGTTGTTATTCTCTTACTAACATACCAAAACAATGGTTCGGTATTCTTTCGACAAGTCAGAATAGGATATAAAGGGCAACCTTTCATTATCTATAAGTTCCGCACAATGAGTAGTGTTGTAGAAGAAGAAGGACCTCAACTTATTGCAAACAGCGATAGTGCAAATTCTACACGACTAGAGTTGTTCCTCCGAAATCATCACTTGGATGAGTTGCCACAACTATGGAATGTTCTTCGTGGAGACATGTCTTTCGTTGGTCCGAGACCGGAACGTCAGTTCTTCATCAATAAGATACAGGAACATACTGACCGCTATAACCTGATTTATCAGATGAAACCGGGATTGACATCAGAGGCTACGCTTTATAATGGATATACTGACACAATGGAGAAAATGCTGCGACGTATGGAAATGGATATCCATTATTTGGAACATCGGTCATTGTGGTTAGACTTTATCATTGTTATTAAAACGATTCTTAATATTATCACTGGCAAGAAATTCTAACAAAAGAAATGAAGAAATATATTCTATTCGTATTACTCTCAATATGCTCGCTAAGCGGCTTTGCGCAGTCGTCTATGACGGACACACAGGTTCTGGAGTTTGTCCAGAAAGAGCATAAGCGTGGAACTTCACAGGCACAGATTGTAACCAAACTGATGCAGAGCGGTGTTGATATATCACAGATTAGACGTGTGAGAGCCACATACGAAAAGATGCAAAAGGGCAATGCTGCTTTCGGAGCGGCGCCAGAAAGCAATACTGGCGATCGTAGTCGTAGTAATAATGGACAGAAGCGTCCGGGGCAGAACAAACGTCAGATTGCAGAAAACACACTCGAAGATTATAATGATAACGAGCAAAAGATGAGCCAGTACTCTGATGGTCGAATATCAAACAATCAGACGTGGCAACATACGTATGATGAGAATGATGGCGACTATCTGAAGATG
>ERZ773006.216-NODE-216-length-31562-cov-4.37595_pt1 | contig 31562 bp, 28 predicted proteins | sample MGYA00580843_ERZ773006 | MGnify/ENA primary metagenome ERZ773006 (study PRJEB29015, sample SAMEA2738011) | human oral metagenome | biome: human oral; feature: human-associated habitat; material: dental | place: China | collected 2052 ...
AACGGAGGATCACGCAAACAGAAGATCCAAACACCAAAGAAAGAGGCAACTGGTAGCGGTGTTATTATTTCATCAGATGGATATATCGTAACGAACAACCACGTGGTTGAAGGTGCTGACGAATTGACAGTTACCTTAAATGACAATAGAGAGTTCTCTGCACGCATCGTTGGTACTGACAAACAGACAGACCTTGCCTTATTGAAGGTAAATGCGAAGAATCTCCCAACTCTACCGATTGGTGACTCAGATAAACTAAAAGTTGGAGAATGGGTAATCGCTGTTGGTAACCCTTATAACTTAAGTTCTACTGTTACAGCTGGTATCGTTAGTGCAAAATCTCGTGGCTTAGGAGCTTCTCAAAATGGAATAGAGAGCTTCATTCAAACTGATGCAGCAATCAACCCTGGTAACTCTGGTGGTGCACTGGTAAATACTCAAGGCGAACTGGTTGGAATCAACGCAATGCTTTACTCACAGACAGGTTCTTATAGTGGTTATGGTTTCGCCATCCCAACAACTATAATGAATAAGGTGGTTGATGATATTAAGAAGTATGGTAGTGTTCAGCGTGTAACCTTAGGAATTCAAGGCGGTGACGTTCTCAACTATATCAACTCACAGAAGGAAGATGGAAAGAATGTAGATCTTGGAACGAATGAAGGTGTATATGTTGCCGAAGTAGTATCAGAAGATGGTAATGGTGCAGCTCTAGGCTTGATGAAGGGTGATGTTATCACAAAGTTTGATAACCAAAAGATAACCCGTATGTCTGAACTTCAACAGGCACTCAATGGTAAACGTCCTGGCGATAAGGTTACAATAACCTATCTACGTAATAAGAAAGAAATTACAAAGACAATTACATTGAAGAATGCACAGGGTACTACAAAGATTATCGAGCAAGCAGATATCGATGTTCTTGGTGGTCAGTTCCGCCCAGTAACAGAGGCAATGAAGAAGCAATTGAATATCAACTATGGGCTTGAAGTACTGAAGGTTAATAACGGTGCGTTGAAGTCTGCTGGTATCAATCGTGGTTTCATCATCCAGAATGTCAATGATAATATGGTTAAGAGCATTGACGACTTACAAAGTCTCGTAAAGAAGGCTTCAACCAGCAAAGATCCTGTACTCTACATACAGGGTATTTATCCAACTGGCAAGAAAGCATACTTCGCAGTACCATTGGGTGACTAAGCCTTTAGTTGTAGTCTTTTGAGACAATAAAAGATAATCCTCCTTTCTCCTGAAAATAACCATGAGAAAGGAGGATTCCTATCTATAATAAGGTAATATTTTCTACGTTTTATTTGCTCAACTCATTGAATTTACGTAAATTTGCCACCACTTTAGTTAATGCCACACAACATGAGACAATTGAAAATCACAAAATCGATTACGAATCGAGAGAGTGCTTCTCTTGATAAGTATCTTCAAGAAATCGGTCATGAAGAAATGATTAGTATAGAGGAGGAAGTTGAACTTGCTCAACGAATACGAAAAGGTGACCGTAAGGCTCTTCAGCGGCTAACTAAAGCCAACCTACGCTTCGTTGTCTCTGTGGCAAAGCAATATCAAAATCAAGGATTATCGCTCTCCGACCTTATCAATGAAGGTAACTTCGGATTGATAAAGGCTGCTGAGAAGTTTGATGAGACACGCGGTTTTAAGTTTATCTCTTATGCAGTATGGTGGATTCGACAGAGTATCTTACAAGCTATTGCAGAACAAAGTAGAATCATTCGATTACCCCTCAATCAAGTTAGCTCGGTCAACAAGATAAACAAAGTGCTAAACAAGTTTGAGCAAGAAAACGAACGAAGACCAAGCATAGATGAGATTGCACGGGATACAGATATTCCTGAAGAAAAGATAATTGAGGCTTTCAAAATAAACACGCATCATATCTCTGTAGATGCTCCTTTTCATGATGATGATGAAAGTAGCTTATTGGATGTTATTCCGAATGATGCAATCCCATCTACTGACAAATCTTTAGTAGAAGAGAGCTTACGGGCAGAGATTGGTAGAGTGTTGGACATCCTCGAAGATAGAGAGAAGAAAGTCATTGAGGCTTACTTCGGTATCAACCAACGGGAGATGACCTTGGAAGAGATTGGAAGTAAATATGGACTGACACGTGAACGCGTAAGACAAATAAAAGAGAAAGCGATAAGACGACTACGTCAACAGACAAATAGTAAAATACTCAAGGCTTATCTTGGGCAATAATATTAATATAGAAATAAGAAAATGAGACTTCGCCAACTATTAATCGTCACAGCTCTTCTTGTGGGATGTGTAATTAACGGTAATGCAAAAGGATATAGGCCAGCAAAGATTTACATGTTTGGTTTTGCTGCTTCTTTTAATGATTCAACTGTCTATCTAACGGATATTCAAACAGTAAATGCATATTTGGTAAACAATAGAACAAAGTTCTTGGCTAATCGTGAAGACTATTCTTATCAATTACGCAACTATCTACAAAGTAATGGTTTGGAGGCTTATCCTACTTGTATAACCATGTTCGCAGAGAACGAGAAAGATGCTACAAAGAAGTATCTTAAACTAAAAGAACGTTACGAGAAATCGAAAAAGAAATACTCTATCAAAAGTTTAAAAGATAGTCAGTTTAAGTACACGCCTGTTGAACCCGACCAACAATCATAAAATGGACGTAAACAACTTTAGAGTAGCTGACCTTGATGTACAGATTACATTCCGTGATACAAGTATCAACGGAATGCACTTATTACGCTCGTTTGAACCTTTTAGAGTCAAGGAAGAATCAGACAAACCTTTCTTTCGGCTTATTGTTGATGATTCAATAAGACCTGTACCCAAAGAGCAACGCAAACGTATTCGTGCCTTTGACACAGGTAATGGAGATACCATTGTTGATCGTGTTGAAGACGGAAGTTATCAGTACATCATCAAAGATATTAGTGGTGCTGATTGTTGCTTACTTAAATGTAATAAGAATTTCAGCGAATGTTATTGTGCCTTGAATGGCAACACCAATATGCGTACATTCGGTATTAATAATGCACTAATGCTCATCTTTGCATTTGCGGGTGCTCAACGAAAAGTCTTGCTTATCCACGCTTCCTTAGTACGCAATAATGGTTATGGATATGCTTTTATAGCAAAGAGTGGAACGGGAAAATCAACACAAGTCAGCATGTGGTTGCGTCATATTCCGGGTAGTGACCTCATGAATGATGATAATCCCATTGTGAGACTTATTGATGGAGAAGCATGGATCTATGGAAGTCCTTGGAGTGGGAAAACTCCTTGCTATCGTAATATTAAAGCTCGTTTAGGCGCAATCACACGTATCGACAGAGCTAAAGAAAACTCTGTCGACAAGCCCTCTCCTATTGAGGCATTCGCATCTCTTCTCCCTTCATGCTCTAGTATGAAATGGGATTCTGCCATCTACAATGCTGTTTGTGATACTATCACTAAAATAGTTGAGACTGGTCGTATATATACTCTCCACTGTTTGCCAAACAAAGAGGCAGCGGAGGTTTGTCAACGCGCAATAGCAATTAAATAAGGAATGTCGACTAAAAAGCCAATCCTCACAACGACTGAGATTCAATTTGCAAATGCTGATTTAATCCCAGAAGTCGTTAAGATCTTAAACGAAGGACATAATGTAACTTTGCGTCTTCGGGGATTCTCTATGCGTCCATTCCTTGAGAATGACAGAGATAAGGCATTACTGGTAAAACCTTCAAGTATAAAGGTTGGCGATCCAGTCCTTGCCGAGATAAGTCCAAAACATTTTGTTCTACATCGCATAGACCAAATAGACGGAGAGAATATAACGCTTCGTGGTGACGGAAACCTCGGTGTTGAACATTGTAAGCGAGAGAACATTGTTGGTGCAGTCATTGGTTTTTATAGAAAAGGACATAAGACCATGGATCGTACTGACGGGTGGAAATGGAAGTTATATAGCAAACTATGGGTAGGTTTACTTCCCTTTCGTCGTTATCTCCTTGCCGCCTATAGGCGATTGTGGATTCCATTGTTCGGACCAATCTAAGCAAATGAGAAAGTCCCTTTCTCTATCCAATCAAACAAATAAGGCTAAGACATTAACTCATAATAAGTAATCAACAATAATGAAAGTAAAGAATGGCTTTAACCTCCGTGAAGTCTGCGGAGAAAATATCATAGTTGCAGAAGGAGATGAGAATATCGACTTCAGCAATATCATCTCTATGAACGAGAGTTCGGCTTACTTATGGCAAGAAGTGCAGAAACTAGACAACTTCACCATTGATACACTCACCCAACTTCTTTGTGAACAATATGAGATTGATGAAGCAACAGCTAAAAAAGATGTAACAACACTTGCTACACAATGGGCTGCAGCTGGAATCATTGAGGGTGAGGATATGCCTAAGGTTAAAGCAGAAGAGCAATTTCAAAAAGAAGAAATCAAGTCTCAAAAGGAGGAAATAACGAAACCAGAAGAGAAAAAGAAAAGTTTATTTAAGCGTATCTTTGGATAGATAAGATTCCGTTTATATATTAAGAAGACAGCTCGCCAAACCAAGAAAGGTCAATGCTAAGATATACAAGAAAAAGTTCGCGAACAATTTAAGAAAAGTTCGCGAACTTTTTTATGCCTGTCTTTGCTTGAAGTCTATCTACTTCTTTGACGAGCCAGACTAACAAAGTCATAAGCTCTGCGTATCTAATAAAAACCAAGAATCTAACTTTACAATAGGCTTACTAAAAGCCATATCCGATGCCTGCAAATTTATATACGGTTAGCGGAAAATTTTTATTTGATATAAATTTAGTTCTAACCTGTTCCCCATAAATTTCTAACCTGTTCCCCGTAAATTTATATACGGTTAGAAATTTATGGGGAACAGGTTAGAAAATCTATGCAAACCGCACACGCATTTACTGCACCCCAATTCCCTAATCTTACGCTCTTTGACAAGAGTATATTCCGTGGAGCACAAAAGTACATATTGTCAATGACAAAAGTATATATCGTCAACAACTCCTCCCACATACCTAACAGAAGAATATTATCTACGTTAAAGACGAGTATAAAAAAGTTCGCGAACAATTTGGAAAAAGTTCGCGAACTTTTTCTTGGTTTTCTTAGCATTGACAGATTGGCGATACAATTATATATAAAATAGGGTATACCAATGCTATTGTAGCTTTTGATACACCTTATTTATTTGTTTGCTAAAGTTAGCTTTTAGAAACTGCTATTACTTGTTTCTTTTGTGGAATAAGCCAAATTTCTTTTTATCAGAGGAGCGTGAAGTCTTCATACCACCAAACTTCCGATAGAGCTTCCAGCCCAAGATAAGTCCATCTAATACGCCTGCTCCAGTATTGATAAGCCCAGAGAAGCGTTGGGTCGGTGTATTATTATTCTTGGGTTTGTGCATGAGCTGATTCCATAAGTCAGCTATTTTGTTGCTGTCTTTGGTTAAGTCGGTAAGCAACTGAGCTTTTCGAAGTCGAATGTCATTCAACGACTTATATTCAGAATCAGTGATAGTTTTCTGGTCAGTCATAAACCTATTTTGACATTAAAAGGCTTCCTAAGAATCTTACTAATGGTCGTTCGATTAAACGATGACGTAATAAGATAAAGAAAATGAGTAGTACTAAATAGAAAGCACCAACGACAAGGAAAGCCAGGATAAGCGAACCCATCAATGTTTGCAATGCATAAGCTGCTGCAAAAGAAAAATAAACCAATGAGATGAGAAGTGTTACGCTAAGAACCGTAATTATAGTAATTACCGTCAATAACCGCACAATCTTCTCAATTACATCGAGCTTCAGATATTCTGATTGAAGCCCGATGTAATGCTTTAACGCCTCAACGAGTTGCGCTATTGTTTCAATGTTGTTATCGTTAGAAAACATTTCAACAAATTAGATAGTCTCTGTTGCTGCGTCCTTGATGTCCTCTACAAATTCATCAGCCTCTTTACGGCTAAGTTTAAGATCGTGCTTCTTGCAGAAGTCGTCAACAGCATCAGCAATCTTTGTTCGTGTGTCTGTTCCCTTTTCTGGAGCCAACAAAAGTCCAAGTGCTGCACCTGTAATACTACCGCAGAGGAATGCTCCAATGTAACCTAATGTCTTCATAATCTCTTACTTTAAAATGTTAGTTAAACATAATCTAATCATTGGCAAATATAGTCAAAGTTTCGCGTACTGACAATACGATCGCTAGTATTTTGTGTTAAAAATATTGCAAACACCTTATTTAACAAACTTTAGTTACGTTATTTTTTAACTTCTGCTGCTTATTTCGTAACTTCGCACGATAAAAAGAATAAACGCATAACTAATAAATAACTAACGGATTATGAAAAAAATAATGGTTTTGGGTGCTGCTATGTGTGTGGCATTGTCATTCACTGGTTGTAAGTCTAGTGAGAGTGCATACAAGAAGGCTTATGAAAAGGCAAAAGCCCAAGAGCAGACATCTACAGATAATGATGATAGCATGAGGCAGGATGCTCCTGTTGTTGCTCCTGTTGAGACTGTACAGCAGCCTGTAACTCAAGCTCCAGTTGTCGATAACTATGACAACGAGCCTGTTCGTCGTGAGAATGTATCAGTTGTAAATGGCGCTGGCTTGAAGGCTTATAGCGTTGTTGTTGGTTCTTTCGGTGTAAAGGCTAATGCAGAAGGTTTGCAGCAACGTTTGCAGAATGCAGGTTACTCTGCACAGGTAGCTTTCAATTCTGGTAATAATATGTATCGTGTTGTCGCTGCTACATTTGATAGCAAGGCTTCTGCAGTACAAAGCCGTAATCAGCTTCGTGCAACTTATGCTGATGCTTGGTTGCTCGCAAAGTAAATGGGTAGGATTCTAGCAATAGACTACGGAAAGAAACGTACAGGATTGGCAGTCACTGACCCATTGCGTATTATTGCAAATGGGTTAGCGACTATCCCCACATCCGATATTTTTGATTACTTGACACAATATGTTACCAAGGAATCAGTAGATCAATTGGTAATAGGTAAGCCTATTCAGCCGAATGGTCGACCTAGCGAGAATCTAACTCGTGTAGAAAACTTCGTTAATCGTTGGCGTAAACTCCATCCTGAGATGCCTATCGATTATTATGATGAGCGTTTTACCTCAGTGATAGCGCATCAAGCGATGATTGCTGGTGGTGTGAAGAAAAAGACACGTCGTGAGGATAAAGGGCTTGTTGACGAGATTTCTGCAACAATTATTCTTCAGGATTACATGAGGTCTAAAGGGCTTTAGTCGATGAGTGTGCTTTGTTAAGTCGAATCGATTAATGCAATAAGACCTAAAACCCAATAATTAATTAAAGAAGTAATATGGTATTACCTGTTTACACATACGGTCAGCCTGTGTTGCGCAAAGTAGCAGAGGATATTCCTCTTGACTATCCTGATCTGCAGCAGCTGATACAAAATATGTTTGAGACCAATACTGCCAGTGATGGTGTAGGGTTGGCTGCTCCACAGATTGGAAAGTCTATTCGTGTGGTAGTTATTGATTTAGATGTTCTTTCAGATACATTCCCTGAGTATAAAGGCTTTCGTCATGCTTTCATCAATGGACATATCTTAGAGTTCGATGATTCAGAGACTGAAACTTTAGAAGAAGGATGTTTATCATTGCCAGGTATTCATGAGTCTGTGACACGTGCCAAGCGTATCTATGTGAAGTATATTGATGAGAACCTTGTTGAACATGAAGAATGGATTGAAGGCTACCTTGCCCGCGTTATTCAGCATGAGTTCGATCATCTCGATGGCAAAGTATTTACTGATCATCTCTCACCATTCCGCAAGCAGATGATAAATAGTAAGTTGAAAGCCCTCTTGCAAGGAAAGGTGCGTTGTAACTATCGTGTGAAGCCTCCACGTAAGTAGAGTGATATGTTGCGTGGAATCGTAGTATCCTTGCTCTGTCTCTTGACATTACCAGCTGCAGCCCAGTATAACATCAATAAGATGATGGAAGAAGGGAGGCGAACGCTAGATCAAGGATATTACGTTACTTCCATGCAAATATTCTCTCGTATTGTTGGTTTAAAGCCAAACCTTTATGAAGCATGGTATCTTATGGCTTTATCCAAGTATCATCTAGAAGATTATAAAGGTGCCGATAGCGATTGTCGGCGTGCCTTAGAGCTACAACCTTATATAGCTGATATCTATGAACTTTATGGAATGACTAATATTCGTGAAGAACGTTACGATAGTGCTATCGTTGCTTATACTCATGCGATTGATATTTCGCCTGACAATCGTGATTATTGGTTTAATCGAGCTTATTGTTTGTATAGGGTAGGAGACAAGCAAACTGCACTTACCCAATTAGATTATATGCTAAAGCGATGGAAAGACTTTAGTGAAGCTCAACAACTCCGAGCTGATATCAAAGCAGGACGACAGCCAAAGCAACGCCCTTCCAAGCCGATTCAGTTTGATATCAATCATCTTCGACCGTTAAATAAGAGTCCTTGGTTAATGAAACCAATAACCGAAGGAGATAATAAACAGAATAGACTCCCGTAGTCATTCAGAATATTAATGGCAATATATCATATTCCTGATAATGATAATATAGCTTGGTACTTCTACTTCTCCAATTCATTTATTGAAAACTACATTTATATTCCTCATTCTCATAATAAAGTGTTACCTTTGTCGCAACTTTGATTTATAAAACTAATTTGTAGTATGGTTAAAATCACTTTCCCAGATGGTTCCGTTCGTGAATATGAACAGGGAGTAACTGGTTATCAAATCGCCGAGAGCATTTCGCCGGCTCTCGCCCGTGACGTTGTATCTTGCGGTGTAAATGGCGAAACAGTAGAGCTCAATCGTCCTATCAATGAGGATGCAACGATTGCTCTTTATAAGTTTGATGATGAGGAAGGTAAACACACCTTCTGGCACACTTCTGCCCATCTTCTCGCTGAAGCATTGCAGGAACTTTATCCAGGTATACAGTTTGGATTCGGTCCGGCTGTTGAAAATGGCTTCTTCTATGACGTAATGCCACCAAAGGGTCAGGCTATCTCTGAGAACGATTTCCCAAAGATTGAAGAGAAAATGCGTGAACTTGCTAAGAAGAACGAGCAAGTTGTGCGTCATGATATATCTAAAGCAGATGCCGTAAAGGAGTTTACTGCTGATGGACAGGAATATAAGGTGGAACACATTGAGCAAGATCTCGAGGATGGAACCATCTCAACATATACACAAGGTAGTTTCACCGACCTTTGTCGTGGTCCGCACCTTGTATCAACGGGTGCTATCAAGGCTATCAAGATTACCAGCGTTGCGGGTGCTTTCTGGCGTGGCGATGCGAAGCGTGAGCAGATGACACGTATCTATGGTATCTCTTTCCCAAAGAAAAAGATGCTTGATGAATATCTCGTTATGCTCGAAGAGGCTAAGAAGCGTGACCACCGCAAGATTGGAAAAGAGATGGAACTCTTCATGTTCTCTGATCGTGTAGGTAAGGGTTTACCTATTTGGTTACCAAAGGGTACGCAACTTCGTCTACGTTTGCAAGAGTTATTGCGCCGTCTTCTCCGTCCTTACAACTATCAGGAGGTTATCACACCAGGAATCGGTGGTAAGAACCTTTATGTAACTTCTGGTCACTATGCCCACTATGGCAAGGATGCTTTCCAGCCAATTCATACACCAGAGGAGGATGAAGAGTACATGCTTAAGCCAATGAACTGCCCTCACCACTGTGAGGTTTATGCTTATAAGCCACGTTCTTATAAAGATCTTCCATTGCGTATTGCTGAGTTCGGTACGGTATTCCGCTATGAAAAGAGCGGTGAGTTGCATGGATTGACCCGTGTTCGCACATTTACACAGGATGATGCGCATATCTTCGTTCGCCCAGATCAGGTAAAAGCAGAGTTCGAAACTAATATCGATATTATTCTAAAGGTATTCGCAACCTTTGGATTCGACAATTACGAGGCACAGATTTCACTCCGCGACCCTAACGATAAAGAGAAATACATCGGTTCTGATGAGGTATGGGAAGAGAGTGAAGCCGCTATTAAGGCAGCTTGTGAAGAGAAAGGTCTCAAGGCGCGTGTAGAACTTGGAGAGGCCGCTTTCTATGGTCCTAAGCTCGATTTCATGGTAAAGGATGCCATCGGTCGTCGTTGGCAGTTGGGTACTATCCAAGTAGACTATAATCTTCCTAACCGTTTCAAACTCGAATATACAGCGGAAGATAATACGAAGAAGACTCCTGTGATGATTCATCGTGCACCATTTGGCTCGCTTGAACGCTTCACAGCTGTACTCATTGAGCACACAGCAGGGCACTTCCCACTTTGGTTGACACCTGATCAGGTGGCAATTCTTCCAATCTCTGAGAAGTATAATGACTACGCACGCAAGGTAAAGGCTTACTTTGATGCCCACGATGTCCGTTCAATCATGGACGATCGCAATGAGAAGATTGGTCGAAAGATTCGTGATAACGAGCTAAAGCGTGTACCTTACATGGTCATTGTTGGTGAAAAAGAGGCAGCCCAAGGCTTAGTTTCTATGCGTCAGCAAGGTGGTGGCGAGCAGGCAACCATGACAATGGAAGAGTTTGCTAAGCGCATTAACGATGAAGTTGCTGAACAGCTCAAGACATTGGATTAATCAAAAGCAACGATTCAACCCCATTGTCAACCGATAATGAGGGATAAATAAGCAAGGAGGATATACCATTTGAGGTATATCCTCCTTTCATTATATAGGTTTTATCCTCTATTTGTTTCCGAAAGATATTTACATTCCATTTTTTCAATCTAGACTTCTTTGCAAGCTGATTATCCATTAAAAATGAAGAAATAGGTGTTTTTTTAAAAAACGATAGTACTTTTTGGTCGAAACGATAGTACTTTTTTATGAAAACGATAGTACTTTTTCTTAAAAATGTAGGTTCATTTTAGCTGAAAAATTAGGTATTTTCGTTCAAAATGCTAGTATTTTTTATCTAAAACGGATAGCATTTTTTATAACTAACTGTGTTCCAATGTATTATAAAGATAGAAGAATGTTGTCTATAATTTAAATATTTTCGTCCGATTGTATAGGTCTGCTGAAATATCGCAAAAACAGTATTGAAAATAACAATATTCTATTACAAAAATATAATTTATAGTTTCCTTGACTTTCTTCCGACAATATAGTCTTTTGATTGTCTATTAATCGTATCACAAGTAGTGGTTATTGCTTTCATTGCTTGTTAATATAGTTTGAAGTCTTAATGATAATGTGGAGAATTATGTAAGATACTGCGGATTTATCAGATAGATACGTAGGAATTACAAGATAATTTTATAAATTTGTGCTATAATAACTCACAATATATCATCATGATACACAGATCATATACGTTATTTCTCATAGCGACGATACTTCTTTTTACCAGTTGCAGTGTATTCCGCGGGTTCTCTCTTGATGGTTTTTCTGGTCCTGATATCTATGAATACCAGAAATTGGAGCGGGATACTATTCGTAAAGGTAGTAATGTTTTCCACTTTCCGTTGGTAGAATCACATCGTAAAATACGAGGAGATTTTCGTTTAAAATATAAGGATTCTGGGCGTATGAGGCTTGATTCCCTTGTAGAACAATGGTTTGGAAAGGATAATCAATTGCTCATTATTCATAATGATAGCGTTGTTTATGACCAATGGACAGAGCCATTTTATCCAGGAAAGAATGCAACTGTCTTCTCCGTGTCCAAGTCTTTAACGGCACTTCTTTGTGGAATAGCTATTGACGAAGGTTACATTAAGAGCGTTGATGACCCTGTGACCGACTATATTCCTAAGCTCGCACAATATAATCCAACCTTCAGAAGTCTGAGAATTATCCACTTATTAAATATGCAGGCAGGTTTCGATTTCAAGGAACATTATGAACTTACACTTAAAAGTATGTCATCTATCGCCAAAATGGCACAACTGCAATATGGTCAAGACTTTACCCGATTGTTCCGTCATGTGAAGTTTAAGTATCAACCGGGGGAGAAATACGAGTATAACAGCCTGACAACAGCTTTGTTATCTTGGATTATTGAGCGTGCTACGGGGAAGAATTATGCACATTACATGAGCGAGAAGGTGTGGAAACCACTAGGTATGGAGCATGATGCATGGGTGACAATAGACAGTAGGAAGCATCATCATGCGCAAGGCTTTGGGGGAATTGCTACGAATGTTTATGATCTAGCAAAGATTGGTAGGCTATATTTGAACCGCGGCAAGTGGGACGGAAAACAGATTGTTAGTGAGGAATGGATAAACCGGAGTTTGGAGACAACAAGCGAAAATAAGGGATACCATTATTGTTGGTACTATCAGTACTATGACGATAAGACCGACAATTCGTCTTTCTATGCTTTTGGTGTCGGACATCAATTCATTTACATTAATCAGAAGAAGAACGTTATTATAACTCGAATAGGCAATAACTACAATTGGAAATGGTGGGAGATGTCATTTTTTGATGCTTTATGCAATAAATTATTCTGAAGAAACTAAAGGATATACCTGTTTTGTGGTACATCCTTTTATACTTGTTATATATACAGAATATTGGTTTGAATAAATTTTAATGGTAAGTTACTATAAATTAGCACTTCTTTATGCAATGCTCCTTCATGTAATTGTTGAGGCGATGGGTAAATTCGTAATTTTTTAGTCCCCATTTTGGTGCGATGAGTAGTTCTGGCGGGCTCTGACTAACGAATCGTTCGAGGATAAGGTCGGTTCTTAATCGACTAATGTATTCGGCTATCAGATGAATATATTCGTCCACGCTGTAAAGATGGAACGGATGTTCCTCATACATTTTGGCTAGCTTCGTACCACGAATAATCTGCATTTGATGAATTTTCAAGGTTGTGAGAGGGAGAGAAGATATGATGGGTGCCTGTCGGAGACTCTCGTTTTCATCCTCACCGGGTAATCCGAGTATGATATGCGCACCTACACGAATACCACGACTTGCGGTGCGTTCTATTGCTTGCTTAGCACAATCGAAGTCATGCCCACGATTGATGAGGTGTAAGGTAGCATCGTTACAGGTCTCAACACCATATTCGACGATAAGGAAGGTGCGCTGATTCAATTCTTCAAAGTAATCAAGTAGGTCGTCATTAATACAATCCGGACGAGTTCCGATGACTAATCCGACAACATCCTCCACTGCTAATGCCTCCTCATAAAGAGCCTTCAAATGCAAATTGGTGCCATAAGTATTCGTGTAAGCCTGAAAGTATGCGAGATATTTCATATCTGGATACTTGCGAGCGAAGAATCTTTTGCCATCTTCCAACTGTTCGGTTACGTTCTTTTGCTTATCGCAATACGTAGGATTGAACGTTTGATTATTGCAATAGATACAGCCACCTCGCCCTACACGTCCGTCCCGATTAGGACATGTGAAGCCAGCATTGATAGAAATCTTCTGAACCTTAAAAGGGAATTGTTCGCGAAGCCAGTTCCCAAAGTCACGATAATATTGTTCCATTCTTGTTGCAAATATACAGAATATTTTATACTTTTGCGATGTTTAAACTTGATTTTATGAAAAGAATAATCCTTATGTGTGCTACTATCTTGACTGCACTCCAATTGATGGCTGGTGAACCTATATCTATACGTGATATCACAGCTGGTGTTTTTGCTGCAAAGCGTATATCAGGTGTTAACTCTTTAAAGGGAACATCGGAGTATGCTCGCATCTCGGAGGATGGTCGACAGGTTGTGAAATACTCCTTTGTGACGGGAAAGCCTACGGGAGTTATCTTTGATTTGGCTAATGCCAAGGGTGAGAATCTCAAATCGTTTGATGATTATCAGGTGTCGGCAGATGGGAATAGATTGTTATTGCAAACCAATACACATCGTATTTATCGCCGTTCGTTCACGGCTGATTTCTATCTTTATGACGTGAAGACAAAGCAGTTGAAGCGTCTGTCAAAGGAAGGTGCCGAGCAGATTCCAACCTTTTCTCCTGATGGAACAAAGATCGCCTTTGTTCATAAAAACAATATCTATATTACGGATGGCGATAAAGAGACGCAGGTAACAACCGATGGCGAGTTTAATAAAGTCATTAATGGTTTGCCAGATTGGGTAAATGAAGAGGAATTTGGATTTAATAATGCGTTGGCGTGGGGTGCTGATAGTAAGACTTTGAGTTGGATTCGATATGATGAAAGCAAGGTAAAGACTTATTCTTTGCAGCTATTCCGTGGCTCTCATCCTCAACTTGATGCTTATAGTGTTTATCCTGGAGAATACAGTTATAAATATCCGAAGGCAGGCGAAGATAATTCAAAAGTGTCAGTTTGGTCATATTCTTTGGAGGGTGCATCTGTACGTCAAATCAATTTGCCTTTAGCGGCTGATGGATATATTCCACGCATAAAGACAACAACCGATCCTAATCGTGTGGTTATCTATACGATGAATCGTCATCAAGATGAATTGAATCTCTATGCGGCGAATCCGCATACGGGACTTTGCTCATTATTGATAAAGGAACATATCTCAAAGTATGTTCAAGAGGCAGCGATGGAAGGTATCTCTATCATGAAGGATTACATCCTTTTTCCTTCTGATCGTGATGGTTTTATGCACTTATACCTTTATAATAAGGACGGAAAACTCTTGCGTCAGATTGATAAGGGCAATTATGATGTGACTGCAATCTATGGTTATGATGAGAAAACAGGCAATACTTATTTCCAAGCGGCGGCTCGAAAACCCATGCAACGAGAGGTGTATGTTGTAAATAAGAGTGGAAAGATGACCTGTTTGTCGGCTCATGAAGGCTGGAATGCAGCTTCATTCTCTGGCGATTATAAATACTTCTTGAATACATGGAGCGATAGTAATCATCCATTTGTTTATACCATTTATGATAATCGAGGGAAAGAAGTGCGTGAGGTGCTTAATAATAAGGAGTTAGAAGAGAAACTTCTGAAGTATAATAATGCGGGCGTTGAGTTCTTTTCGTTTACTACATCCGAGGGAGTCAAGCTCAATGGATGGATGATAAAGCCGTCTGATTTCAATGCAAGTAAGAAGTATCCTGTTATCATGCACCAATATAGCGGACCAGGAAGTCAGCAGGTTGTAGATAATTGGAATGTTGGTTCTATGGGGAATGGTGGTATGTTCGATTACTATTTAGCCCAGAAAGGATATATCGTTGTTACAGTAGACGGTAGAGGAACAGGTGCTCGTGGTGCTGATTTTGAGAAGAGTATTTATATGCGGTTAGGCGATTTGGAGTCAAAAGATCAGGTAGAAACAGCATTATGGTTAGGTAAGCAAAGTTACGTGGATGCCTCTCGAATTGGAATTTGGGGTTGGAGCTTTGGAGGCTTTAATACCTTAATGAGCATGAGTGAGGGTAGAGGTGTCTTTAAAGCAGGTGTGGCGATAGCTCCTCCAACCGATTGGCGCTTCTATGATACTATTTACACGGAGCGTTATATGCGTACACCACAAGAGAATGCAGCGGGCTACGCTATTAATCCAATCAATCGTGTAAATCAGATGCAAGGTAAGTTACTTATCTGTCATGGTATGGCAGACGATAATGTTCATCCACAAAACACCTTCGAGTATTCTGAAGCTCTCGTGCAGGCTGATAAGGATTTCCGGGAACTCTTCTATACGAATCGCAACCATTCTATATATGGTGGCAATACCCGCAACCATCTCTTGCGCCAAGTTGCCGATTGGTTTATTGAGAATCTGTAAAATAGCTACATCGGTATCACCTTACTTCTTTTTATCGCATTTAAGTATGTTGAATATAGCTTATAGATAGCCTTGTTAGTTAAGACTAAGTATGCCTGTCTCTGCCATCCTTGTATCTGTGCATTTCATTAGATACGTTGGATCGGATATTATACACGTTTGTATAACTCGTTATACAGACTTGTATAATCAATTATACAAACTTGTATAATTCATTATACGCACCTGTATAATCCCGATACTTTAACTCTTTGAAGGGAGGGGAATATACTTAAAGGAGGAGATGAGAAATAATATCTTATCTTCATATAGGCTTTAAGACAATTAGAGGAATACCTTAGACAAGGTTATCGAGTATGCCGAAGGATCTCATCGCGGCACTCTTCCATCAACCATTTCGGTGTACTGGTCGCTCCACAAATACCTACAGTTTGTACACCTTCAAACCATGTCATATCTATTTCGTCAGCACTCTCCACTTGATGGGAATTTGGATTCACACTCAGACACTCGTGGAAGAGAACCTTACCATTTGAACTCTTACGACCTGCCACAAAGAGAATCAAATCGTGGCGAGCTGCAAATGACGATATATTTGGCATGCGGTTAGCCACTTGTCGGCAAATAGTATCAAAGCTCTGGAACTTTGCTGTTGGTGAGATATGACTCTGTATATAATCAATTATCTTATGAAACTCGTCCAAACTCTTCGTTGTTTGCGAATAGAGATAGATGTCATGATTAAAGTCTAAGGCTTTCACATCCTCAAACTTTTCAATCACAATAGCGTGACTATGCGTTTGCCCTACCAGACCAAGCACTTCGGCATGCCCGTTCTTACCAAAGATAACAATGGAAGCCTCTCCCCCACTCTTACTACTTGAAGGAGGAATTGTAACAGCATCCTCCTTGTCTAAAGATCCATTAATTGATTGATAACCTTTCTCATATTGCGATTTAATACGGCGTTGAAGTGCAAGTACAACGGGGCATGTTGCATCAATAATCTCTATGTTATTGCGCTTAGCAAGCTCGTATGTCTCTGGTGGTTCTCCATGTGCTCGAAGTAAGACTTTCACATTATGGAGGTCACGCATCTGCTCATGATTGATAGTCATAAGCCCTTTCCGTGTTAGACGTTCCACCTCCATACTATTATGTACAATATCACCTAAGCAATAGAGCTTGGTGCCCTTTGCCAATTCTTCTTCGGCTTTCTTAATTGCAGTGGTCACACCGAAGCAAAACCCACTGCCGTTATCTATTTCTATTTGAAGCATCTTTTTAAAAGGAGTTTTCCAACTTATCTACTCTTCAACTTTCACAACTATTGCCCCTGTACGACCGCTATACTCTGGTGCATAAGCACACTGAGCAGTACAGGTTCCTGTGCGATATACACCAGCACGATCAATGTAATATTCTGTTTCTATCACGTGTTTACCCTTTGCCATCATGTCGAAGTAATAGGAAGTTGTGTAGTCTTTTGGTGCGATATAATAGCCCCAGTTATATCCACTCAACTGACTAACTGGCTCTAAACAAGCAGCACGCTTGTCAACAACCTGCACAAAATCATAATCACGATCGGCGGTGATCGTCAAACGAATACGAATCTTGTCGCCCACTTTCAGATTATTGAGATTCTTTGTCAGAGTGCTATCAACCAATACTTCTCGTTTGATTTTCAAACCAGATGTGGCATCAGTAACCTCAGTAGCAGGCTGGAAGAATTGTGCATAAACAGCTCCCCAACTAGTACCCGTACTTGTCTTTTGAATCTTCAATTCCTGTTTGTCAGAAGCCGAATGCCTTCCCATCGGCTCTGTCACCTTAATATATCCAATTCCAGCTGTAGGCTGTAATGTATTCAGAGGATGATCATTCAACGTAAGTTGAGCATTCTCACCATTCTCCATCATCCATTTACCATCATTCATAAACGCCCATATAGCATCTACGGCATTCAAAGGAGTATCCCAACTCTGCGTTCTCTTCTCTTGTAAGAGCCAGCGTTGCATATTCATTAACGTCTGTTCGTCATTTGGCGTAATGCGTTTCACTGCTTCAATCGCTGCTACTTCTGTTGATATCTTATAGTCGAACCAACTATATTGCGCACGTTTCGTATCGAAGTAACAACCCTTCTCTTCTGTACAAACCATATACTCCTTAATACTCTGCAAGTACTCTTTTGCTTTCTCCACCTTATTATATTGTTGGAGGATAACAGCCGTGCGAGCCTTACCATAGATAGTTAAGTCGGCAGGTTTCTTAGACAGTCTATCCAAGAGATAGTTAATGTCCGGCGTTGTCTTACGCCCTGCCAAAGCATTTGAATATAAATAATCACAGAGGTCATCCATAGGGAAGAGCAACGTCTTATACTTCTTCTCTGTCTTCTTCATATTGGCGACTTCCTCTCCTACTCGCTTATCCAAATAACGGAAAGCAGCATCAACGATTGTTGAAGTCTCCACCTTATCGGTCAGTGTTTGTAAGCGAACAAGGCTCTTAACAACCGAAACAGTCATATATAAACTACCCTTCATTCCTGGACACCAAGAGAATGATCCATCAGGATTCTGTAGCTTCTTCAGACTGGTTAATGTCGTTGACAAGCGACTTTGTAATTGGTTTCCATCAAAGAAACGAACTAACATCTGCTTCTGTTCACGTTCGTTATTAGCATCTCTCAACCATGGAGTTTCTTCCAATGCCAACGTCTTCAAGTCTTGGTTCTTTTCTAATGCTGACATCATAGAGGTTTCTTTTCCAGTTTCTAAACGCCACTGGTTAATTGTCTGTTCTATCTTTGGTGAAGTAGAGATAATCTTCTTTGCCAGACGATTAGCATAGTAAGCCGAAACAAGACTGATGGCGTTCTTTTCGTTTGACTCAGCCACATAAGGCAGTGCCTGAACCATCAACCAATTTGGATTATTCGTATATTCAATGGTCAACCGTTGTGCTATACTATTCTTTGGGAATAGCTTATTAACATCAATAACCTTCTCCCCTGCCCCATTCAGAGTGAATGGTAAGGTGTTGGTAACATACTCCCTGTTTTGAAGAACAGGTAGATAATGTTGCTCACCATCAGAGAATCCATCGCCCTCTACCGAGAAGCGAGCAATCAACAAAGACTGATCAGCCGATAACTGATTAGCTTTCTCTGATAATAAAGAAGATAAGTTATAAGTTGCTAAACCATTACTTTGCGCCTTCAAAACGACCCCTTTACAATCTGTAAACAATACCTTTTCTGTTGCAGGATCAATGATTTCAATCTTTGCATTGGCATTGACCTCCTTATCCGACTGATTAAATAATCGTGCAGAAACCATTGCTTCATCACCGATACGCACAAAGCGAGGCATATTCGGTTGAATCATTAAACTCTTCTTTGCAATTACTTCATCTGTCAAATAGCCATGATTCATTTCTTCATCATGCGAGATACCAATAAAACGCCACGTTGTCAAACCTTCTGGAAGCGTGAACTTAATACTTACATTACCCTTTCCATCCGTCTGTAACTGTGGATAGAAGAAAGCGGTTTCATTGAGATTTTCACGCATAGAAGGTGTCACCTTCTTGTCTTCCTTCTTCTCGTCTGTCTTTATCTCTTCATCATTCTTAATGACAGGAGCAGTGTATTTCACAGCTGCCCTATCAGTTCTCATTGATGGCATCTGCTCTGCAACACTAAACACACGACTCTCTACTGAATCAGACATAGGCATTGCCTTCAACTCTACCGCACGTGACATTAGAGCATAATTACGTGATTTCATCTTTCCATAACGGAAGCTAAAAGGAAAGTCCCAAGAGCCTAAGTAACGATTATCGAACTCTGATAAGGATAGTTCAGGCACCTCTCTCTTCTTGATATCAGCATAGGCAGACAAAGTCAAAATATTAACTTCAGAACCTTCCCAAAACACACTTGGCTGACTAAGAGAGAAGTAAGGACTCAACATCCAAGAATGTGCAATGATTGCATCGAGGCTCTTGTCATAGAGAGTAGCCATCAGTTGAGCATCTGCCGCTTTGCCATCTGGACGTTTAATACTTACTATCCATTCCTCTTTCTGACCCGGTGTTAGCTTGTCACGGAAGGTAGACCACTTCGTAATTAATCGTTTATCAGGCAATGGGCGAGCGATACTCTGCATGTGAGAATATAATACGCCATCCTTCACCCACGCATAATTCAAGGTAATACCATCGCCATATTCTTCTTTATAAAAGAGCTTTCTTGTATTAATACTATTACTTTGATCAAATGAACCAGTTTCTATAACTTTATTACCAGCATAGATAGAATAAACTACATGTTGGTTTTTATCACTCGATCCAACCTGTAGATAGACAGGCGAACCATCACGTGGGAAGAAATCATCACTCAAGTAGAACCAATCATGTGTAGTAATTACTGGTTGCTTATCATCCATTGAGAAGAGAACAAAGTCTGTATTAACAGTATCTGTTCCACAGATTGCATGCAAGCGATAAGCACCTGAAGACATTGGCTTCAAAGCAACATCCTCATTGGCTTTAGCTGTTGCATAATTGTTATAAACATATAGTTTCTCATCCTTCTGTTGTGGAACTATCACATACTTCACCAGCCCTTCAATGGGTTGACCAGCCATATTGAGGTAATCGAACTTGATTGTTTTCAAGCTATCACGCAAGTTCTTATCAGGAATATCACATGCCAACGTGGTCGGATTAGTACCAAGAGGAAGCGAGACAGAGCCTTCTCGGCTCTCACCACCAGCATCGGTCACCTTAGCCTCAACCTCGAAGTGATAGAAACGAGGGCGGAAAGAACGATTAGAAACCATTTCTTTCTCTACTTCTTTCGATAGAACGAAAGGTACAGAGACTATGAAATCACCCTTCTCATCTGTTACCACATTACCAATCTTCACATCCTCGTCACTCTCATAGCTATCCCACCACCAGCGCATGGGGCGTCGCTTAACCCAATAAGTTACTTTCGCATTCTGTACAGGAACACCAGCAAAACTCTTGGCATGCCCTTTCAGTTGGATAGTATCACCTATTGTGTACTTCTCCTTGCAGTCATCAAAACTTACTTCAAAGGTCGGACGCTTGTATTCCTCTACTTTGAAACGAACTTGTCCACCTCCTTTACTATTTGTGATAATCGTAAAATCACCAGTAAGTCCATTACTTGGTAACTCGAAATCGACTGCTGCTGTACCAAAGCGATCAGTAGTTACAGCCTTACGACTCACCTCTTTTCCATTCGTATCACGTAGTATCATATCGAATGAAACGCCAGCTTCTGCCTTCATCTTAAAGCCTTTTTGCGTCATTAGATATACAATAGCAGAGGCATGAACGGTCTGTCCGGGGCGATAAAGAGAACGGTCTGTATAAAGGTTTGCTACCTCACCATTCTTATTAGCTTTATAGTAGTCATAATTACTTTTAAGGTCCATTGCAGGGAAAGCCTGGTCTTTGCTTGTGTAGACATAGACATCTGAACTATAACCAGGATCGGTTATAAACGCCTCTCCTTTACTATCCGTTGTGAGTATCTTTGTCAATGGTTTACTACTCCAATTATCCTTTCTGTACTCTATGCGGATGGTCGCACCAGGCACAGGTTGCCCCTCATTAGCATCAACCACAACATAACGATTGCGCTTATCAGGCTGTTCCTCCGTCATAACAAATAGGTCGCTAACATAATAAAGAGAGTAGTCTCTTGCTAAACGACTATCTGAAGGAACAAATTCTAACAAGTAAACACCCACTGGAAGGGCGGGTAGATTAAAGGAATCTTTCAGTATCTCATAGTCCTTATAACCCTTATATGTACGCTGAATAACCTGCTTAGAGGATGGTATCAATGATGCTTTGATAGCTTTCAAATCGTTCTTGTCCTCTTCATTATATTGAGTATTACCTTTTAAAGATGTACGAGTAATGTTTATCGTAAGGCTTGGCACATTACGAACTTCCATTTGCACCGTATTATCCTTATCCTTACTTGTTACCCGATTTCGCTCTACTTCAGCCGTAGACATGGGTGCCGTCAATTCCTTACGTTCGTTACGAAGCTGTTCAATAGGTGCCCATGTAGGCCAACGAGAGAGTGCATTATCAATAAAAGCAACAAGTTTTTCTGCTGGTTCTTCATCTTCACTCATACAATTATACTTGCTTATTGCCACCTCACCACATATTGGTAAATCGCCATAAACACGCATCAAAGAGTCGAGCAATTCGCTTTTATTATCCATCTCATCAACTGCAAGCAAAGCTGTATAGCATGCCGCCTCACGATTGCCATGCTCTACATAGTAACGATTCAGCTTGTCAAAGTCCCTTGCCTGCATACCAATGACATGGAGCAGGTCGCCTCCAAAGATATGATCATCCTTGCCTATCTTCACTAAAGGGGTATAGTTAGCAGCTTTTTGACGTGCAAGTAACGACGGATTAGATAACGCCTTCTTAAAGTATTCGGCACTGTTACCATCAGATTTACCCTGTTCTATCCATCCTAAGACACAGTTATATATTGCAGACAACACCTCATCTTTGCGTTCAGCCTCCCGTGCTTTTACCTTCAACTTATTGAGTTCGACATCCATAGAGTCAGGTGAAATATGTGTCTGAATACTTGAGGCTAAGAAGTTAGCAGCCAATAGTTGCCCATAAGCCTTCTCATGTTGAGCCTTCTTCTCTATCTTTCGTAAAGATACAATTGCAGTCTTTGGCAAGTCTTTCCGACTTGCTGCTTCTACCTGCTTCCACAATTCGTCATAGCTTTGTGCGGCTATTTTCATTGGGAATAACAGAAGTATAAGTGGAATAAAAACAAGTAACTTCTTCATAATTATAACTCTTTAGTGATTGCAAAGATAATGATTTTCAGATAGAGAAACACCCTATCTACCTTATATATTATAATTGTTTAATATCAGAAGTGAGGTGTGCTAAGGTGTAAGTAAAGTAGTCAAAGTGATGAAAACCCATATTCTTTAGTGTTTGCTCACTAACCTGTCGATGTGAATCAGCATTATACTCAGGTATTAAAGGAAGCCGAATAATGACTTTATCAGCATATCCATTCTCTGCTAACCACGTTAGGTTGCGAATAACAGACGCATTTTCTGTCCCCGTATAAGCCTTATAAATATCAGAATTTAAGTCTTTGACATCAACATACCACGTATGGATCAAAGGAGCAACACGCTCAACATCTTTCAGAGGAACATTAAGAGCTGTCTCTATCGTTAGTTTCCAAGCAGGATTCATAATATCCGCAAAAGCCTTGATAAAACTTGATTGTAAGAGAGGTTCGCCTCCGCCAAAGCAGATGCCACCTCCTGTTGCCATGAAATAAAGGTCGTCTATTTCTACTTCTGCATATAACTCTCCTGGCGTCAACACCTGCCACACACCATCAGACTGTAAGCATTGAGGATTCAAACAATACTTACATCGTAACGAACAACCATGGAAAGCAACCAGTGTTGTTATACCTTCTCCATCTGTTGTCAGCCTATGCCGATTGATAGCTATTAGTGGGGCGGTTACTTCAGATTGCATTTCTCTTTGTGTGATTGCGGGCTATTATATTCAACACGCTGCTTAACATTATTATCAATCTTGATCATCCCCATTTCAAGATCACTCCTCCTTAATCGAATGAGCAATTCTCTATCAGGGCTCTTAACCTCTTTGACCGATAGATCAAAGCCTACATAATTATCAGAAGTATCTGTTATCAGGAGTGTATCTGTAGGATTCACACGCACAGCGAAACGCCCATCAGTGAATGTAAGAGACTTCTTGCCAGATCTCGTATACACCTCTATTGACGAAATAGGCTTATTACTTTCGCCATCAACAACCAGTCCACTAATAACAACAGAATGTTCTTTATCGGTAGAGAAATTCTCTACTTTTTGTAAAGCCTCTCCCGTCTGCGGACTTTCAATAGCCTTTGCAAAAGTACTCTTGGGCGTATTGCTACAGGAGACAAGAGGGATGGTTGCAACGCAGAAACCTGCTGCTAATCCTGCAACTTTCATGCTCCAACCCCTTCGTTTACGTATTCTCAACTGTTCCTCCAAGTATCTGATCTCTTGTTCACAAGCAGGACAAGTGCCAGAGCAATCGCCTTTGTGGTGACATTCACAGGGTTGATAATGAATGTTATTCGCATCAGCTATCTGCTGACGAATACCTTTTAATGTCTTGCAAATATTCTTTCCCCTTGTCATACCATGACCTCCTTTTTGATAGAACAACTATTATTTATTCTTTTCTACATGTGACGTAGGACTATCAGAATCGCTTATTCGCTCACTATTAGGGGCTGCAATTTCACCAACTATACAACGATTCATTTCTAATTCGACGATCTTCTTCTTTAGTTTTAACAAAGATCTCACCTTTAAGACCTTAGTTTCAACTCCAAAACGAGAGATTCTCAAGGTTCCATTTATCGGTACTTTCACTGCAAAATAGCCGTCTATACCTGTAGAAGTATGCTTATTAGTTCCAAGCAATCGTACGTCTACAGAGGTCACTGGTCGCTTATTATCAGACGCAATAAGCTGTATTTTAATAACAACAGCATCACGTCTACCTTGTGACCAGTCGACTACTTGCAGGGCATTTTGGCTTACCTCGTGTACAACACTATCTGGAGTTGTATTATACTTAGGGTATTGTGCAGAGACAGTCAAAGGCATCATTGTGGCACAAATACTTGCAGCAATACCAATGACTTTCGTGTTTATACCTTTATGACTACGCTCTTTTAGTTGGCTTTCAATATATCTAATCTCTTGTTCACAAGCAGGACAAGTGCCAGAGCAATCGCCCTCGTGGTGACATTCACAAGGTTGATAACGAATGTTATTTGCATCTGCTATCTGCTGCCGAATACCTTTCAAAGTCTTACAAATATCCTTTCCCTTTTGCATAATGATGGTCTTTAAGTGTCGAAATATTACTATCCAATATGCAAATATACGAAAAATAATAGAATAGCAAACACTATTATTGATACGAATTAAATATTACAACATTAGATAGGATATAATAGTAAGAAAGTAAGAGACGCCCTCTTGCGATCAAAGAGACGCCTTCTTTGCCATGAAGAAAGCCTCTTCTCACATCAAGGAAACGCCCTTTTCAAATAGATAAAAGCGGAAAGACTTATCGTCCATCCGCTTTTATCGTTCAATAACTTTAAACTCTGAAAAGTCAGTCTTACGCAATAAGTCTTCGTAAGAGAGCTTGGGATGCTTCTTCATATAGACTTCCACCGCATCTTCATACCGACTATGATAGATGCGTTTCGTCATTATTTGATTCACAATCCATTGAATCTTTCCTATCTGTAAGTCGCGCTCTATCTGTGGACGTGACTCAAAGTTCTCTAACGGGTAGACGCTCATCAAATAGAAAGTTAAGCAATCCGGAAGGATGTATTCACGCGACATTTGCTTGCGTTGAGTGGGTGAATAGAACCTTGCATACAATGGGTAATTAGCTCCAAGATACTTATCTAGAGAGACTCCTATCGTCCCGTTACCTACAACAATACTCTGATCTAAAGCGGAGATCTGCGCATATACCTTTGGAATCTCTATGTCTGGAAGAACTTGCTTCAGCCTACTAAAAGAAGTGCTAAGCTGTTTATCAATGTCATCCGTATTAGCGTATTCAGATTCAACTGCCGCTATCAACGTTTGAAGAGTTGTGTCTTGATAGAACTTCAAGAACTTACTATTAATATCAGGATCGGTTGTCTCCCCTATTTTAACTACATCCTCTATCAGCGTACGGGTCTCAATTGGATATTCTGTATTCATCTGCTGGAGCGCAGAGAAGTCACCCGTTGTGAGGTAACGATACTCTAACCGGTCATAGCGATCCAACTCTAATAACTGAGACTTATCGTTCTCGTCATCAGAAGAAAGCTTAAACTGGCAACCAACACAGGTTACCAGAACCAGAAATAATATGTAGTATAGTTGCTTCACAAGCTTTTTTACAATAATTATAGGTGTCTTTGCAAATTTACTAAAAAGTATTTTTTTATGCAAGCGTTTTGCTAAAAAAGTGTAAAACACCACTTCTTTTGCAAGTTCTAATTGTCTGATAGCATATCAAAGTGCCGATGACCACGTACATAATACTGCCATAAGATAGAGTAATGCTTACGCCCATCAAGGGTACAATTAGGTAATGATTTTGAGCAACCATTAATGTAATTAGGTTTAAAGTCAGGACGTTTAAACTCTTTACGCCACTTCTTGAAAGCTCGTCGTGCAGAGAGGATAGCTTTGAAGTCGCCCCAATTATGATTCAAGATAAGCGTTTGGAAAGCTGCAAGATAGTCTAAAAAGAATCGCATACGCATTACATGCTGCAACTCATTATCAGGTAGATTCTTCCACAACATGGTAAGATTATTACGGAAATTAAGGAACGTCTTGCGTGGATTCGACTTCGGTAATGTACCACCACCAACGTGATATACGATGCTTTCAGGGAAGCAATAGATGTGTTTACCCATACGATGTAGCCGCCAGCAAAGGTCGATCTCTTCGTTATGAGCAAAGAACCTGCCATCTAAACCACCTGCTTCCCAATAGTCTTTAGCACGTATCATCATGCAAGCACCAGTCGCCCAAAGAATCTCCTCGGTATTGTCATATTGTCCATTGTCGTCTTCTATATTGTCAAAGATACGTCCGCGACAGAACGGATAACCATAGCGATCAATGAAGCCACCCGATGCACCGGCATATTCAAAAGCGTCACGATTTGCCATAGAAAGTAGTTTGGGTTGGCAAGCTGCTATATCTTCATGGGCATCCATCTCCTCTATTAAAGGCGTTAACCAATGATGCGTAACTTCAACATCACTATTTAGTAATACGTAATATTCACTATCTACTTGCTTAAGAGCTTGATTATACCCTTCTGCAAAACCATAGTTTTGATCTAACTGGATAACCCGAAGATGGGGATAATACTCGGATAACCATGCCACGGAATCATCAGTAGAGGCATTATCTGCAATGATTACATCTGCTTCTCTACATGAATATTCAACTACAGAAGTCAGATATTGCTCCATCATCTTCCGTCCATTCCAGTTCAATATGACGATTGCTACTTTCATAGAAGTTCTGCTTTTAAAGAGCTTTGATCGTAATTGAAGCCTCCTAAACGTACTCGGATAATCTGGTTATCGTATTCCTCCTTAGCTTGACTAGGAGACAGTTCTACACGGATATAATTGTCTGTAAAGCCATGCATAGCCTTTCCGCGAGCTGCTTTCTCAAAGAGTACGTCAGCTTCTTGACCTATGTGTGCCGCATAGAAAGCATGTGTTTTCTCATCTGATAACTTCAATAACTTATGCGCACGATGTTTTTTCTCGCGATTATCTACCACGTATGGAATGGAAAGGGCTGATGTTCCAGGACGCTCAGAATAAGGGAATACATGTAGTTGTGTTACTGGGAGAGAGGCTAAGAAGTTATAACAATCCTCGAAATACTCAGGTCGCTCTCCACGCGAACCAACCATCACATCTACCCCAATAAAGGCATCTGGCATCTTTTCCTTGATAAGGTTTATCTTGTGAGCAAACAGCTTTGTGTCATAGCGACGGTGCATTAACTTTAGTACTTCATCTGATCCGCTTTGGAGCGGGATATGGAAGTGTGGCATGAAAGCACGCGATTGTGCGCAATACTCAATGAGGTCATCATCAATCAAGTCGGGCTCTAACGAACTAATACGGAAGCGTTCTATACCTTCCACCTTATCAAGTGCCTTCACGAGATCTAAGAATCTTTCTCCTGTCGTCTCACCAAAATCTCCAATGTTAACACCCGTCAAGACTATTTCTTTTCCTCCCTCTTTTGCTGCTTCCTCAGCCTGCTGAACGAGTGATGCAATAGAAGGGTTACGTGAGAAACCACGTGCATAAGGAATTGTACAATAAGTACAGAAATAGTTACAACCATCCTGCACTTTCAAGAAATAACGTGTCCGGTTTCCACGAGAACAACTGGCTTGGAAACTCTTTATATCCTTTGTTTTAACTGAATGATATTGCCCCTTACCCTCTTCAGTTGGCTTATCACCAATAGAGTCGACATCTGTTTTGTTCCATGCATCACTAAGATATTGAATCAAATCGGCCTTTTCATTACTACCTAGAACTAGATCGACACCCTCGATCTTAGCAATAGTTTCACTCTCTAACTGGGCATAACAACCTGTAACAATGACAAAGGCTCCAGGATTCTGGCGTACCATTCGATGAATAATCTGACGGCATTTATGGTCTGCAACTTCGGTAACTGAACAAGTATTAATCAAACAGATGTCTGCAGACTCACTCTTCTTAGCTTCTCGTACCCCCATATTATATAAGGTACGCGCGAATGTGCTCGTCTCAGAGAAGTTGAGTTTGCAACCCAATGTATAGTATTTGGCTGTCTTGCCTTGGAATGCTGCTGTATCTATCATATAGCTTGCAAAGTTACACTAAATCACACACAAAACCAAAGGTTACCTCCCTTTGTTCCTATTAAGAAGATGTTTAACCTCAGAACTAAGCTCTAAAACAACAAGAAAAAAGCCCTAATCTTACATTGTGTAGGCACACATCAAAGCCTTTAACATTAATTTAATGTTTATACCCAACTGATTATCAGTGATTTAGAAAATAGTTACAAATAAGATTAAAAAAAGTCTTTAAAAAATTATTGCCATATCAAAAAAATACTTACCTTTGCATCGTTTTAAGAAACAAATGATTGTTTTACAGATTTAAAAAGCAAAGAAAATGAAGAAATTAGTTTTAATGTTCGTAGCTATTGCAGCTATCTCTTTCGCATCTTGTCACAACAACTCTAAGCCAGCAGCTAACGTTGATACAGCTGCTCAGGATTCAGCTGTTGATTCATTGAACCAAGATAGCACACATGCTGATTCTGCAAAGGCTGATTCTGCAAAGGCTGATTCTACTGTTAAGAAGTAATCAGAAAGCGAACTGAAAAAGAGAGAAATTAACCGTGGAGCTAAGCTCTACGGTTTTTTTAGTACCCTTACTTAAAGACAAATTACCATAAAATACTATATTTTTGTTTTAAGTTTCCTGTCATTCCTATCATTCATTAAATATTCACAACTATCTAATAACTAGCCAATTGCTAGAAATGTTAAATGTGACAGCAAACGAAATAAAAACTAAATTAGGGGTTTATTACTTATTTCTAGGATTAGTTACACAGAATTAAAATTGTATTTTCAATCCATCATAAGCAAAGAAGAAGCCATCAGGAAGACGCTGTTGTGCATTAGTATATAAACCTATTTGGTGAGTCAAGTGAGTTAGATAAGTTTTCTTAGCTCCAATCTTCTTACTAAATTCAATAGCTTCTGATACCAATTGATGGGAATGATGCTCACGCTCCCAGCGTAAACCATTGACAACTAACGTCTCAACATCTTCTAAGTAAGGGAACTCTGACTCATCAATTGTTTTCATATCGGTGATATATGCCAACTTACCTATTCGATAGGCAAAGATAGGTAACTTCCCATGCATAACATTAATCGGTACTACATCAAAGTCACCTATCCGAAAATGAGAATGAGGCTGTATAGCATGAAGCTCCAACTTTGGCACACCGGGATAAAGATGTTCCGCAAAGCAATAAGGGAAATTATGCCGTAGACCAGCACACGTGTCCTCATTGGCATAAACGTCAATATCTCCTAACTGGCAATAAGGACGGACATCATCAATACCACCGACATGGTCATAATGAATATGCGTTATTAGTAAGCCATCAATCTTACGGAAAGGTTGTGGTAGCATTTGTTGACGGAAATCAGGTCCACTATCAATGATAATGCGAGTATTCTCTGTCTCTAACAAAGCAGAAGTACGTAAGCGTTTATCTCGTGAATCAGTACTTCTACAAACCTCACAATTACAACCAAGAACAGGTACTCCATTTGAAGTACCTGTACCTAAGAACGTTAAATATCTTATAGGTTCTGACATCTTCATCTCACATTTACTTCGGGATGAATCTCAATACCAAACTTCTCTTTCACATCATGCTGGATAGTCTCACAAAGGCGTACAACATCAGAACCTGTAGCACCACCAAGATTTACCAATACTAATGCTTGCTTCTCATAAACCCCAGCATGACCTAGAGCTTTACCCCTCCAACCACATTGATCAATCATCCATCCAGCAGGAATCTTTTCATGGTCATCATCAATAGTATAATGTGGCATTCCCTCATATTGTGCTGCCAATTCTAAATACTTCTCCTTTGAGACAATCGGGTTCATAAAGAAACTACCAGCATTACCTATTCGTTTAGGATCAGGGAGCTTTGCATTACGGATATCAGTAATTACTTGTCTGAGTTCTGCAGCTGTTGGGTTATCTATTCCACGCTCATCTAACGCAGCCCGTATATTGCCATAATCAAGTCTTGGCTCATAAGTCTTAGAAAGTTTATAAGTAACTGATGTTATCAGGAACTTATCTTGCCACTCATGCTTAAACTTACTCTGACGATAGCTATATTCGCAATCAGCATTAGAGAAGTGACATACCTTTCCCGTTGCTATCTCTACAGCCTCAACCTCCTCTATTAGATCTTTTGCTTCTGCACCATACGCTCCAATATTCTGAACGGCACTTGCGCCGCATTCTCCTGGAATAATAGAAAGATTCTCTGCGCCATAAAGATTATGCCGAACACAATAATCGACAAAGTCATCCCATACATATCCAGAGCCACAACACACACATCCATCCCCCAATTCTTCTATAAACGAGATACCTGAATGAAGTACTGTACCTGCATAATTCCCCGTTAATAGAAGATTACTACCACCACCAAGTATTAATAGAGGATAATCATCATCATCCAAAGAACGCACAACATCTTGCGCCTCCTCTACAGAGTTATATTCTACGAAGCGTTGACATTTAGCATCAATGCCGAAAGTGTTATGCTTAAGTAGACTATAGTTAAACTCTATTTTCATTTTAACTTATATCGTTTTTGCGTTTTCCTTTGTTTCTGTTTATAACAAGGATTTATTCTTCTTGATATCTGATGACCCTTGCCGGACTACCGACAGCAACAGCATTAGCAGGAATGTCCTTTGTTACAACTGCTCCTGCGCCTATTACAGCATTACGACCTATCGTTACACCGGGCAGGATAATTGCTCCTCCACCAATCCACACGCCGTCTTCTATCTTGACAGGTTGGGCATAGATATTCCATCCTCCACCAGGAATCATTCGTTCTTTGGCAGTGACGGGATGCGCTGCTGTATAGATTTTCACGTCTGAAGCGATTAGAACATGATTGCCTATGTCAATACGGTTATTGTCCACAAACGTACAGTTCATATTGATAACAACCCAGTTACCCATGTGGATATTAACACCATACTCACAATGAAAATCCACATCAATATGAATCGGCTCACCGACAGAGCCAAACAACTGCTCAAAAATTCTGCGTTTGCTTTCGTGGTCAGCATAGTCGCAATCGTTCAACTTGCGCAATAAGCGTTTTGTACGTAATATTATCTGCTGCAATTCTGGGTCAACAGCATTAAAGAACTCACCATCCAAGGCTTTCTGACGTTCACTTTTCATAAGCA
>ERZ773006.217-NODE-217-length-31401-cov-6.8409_pt1 | contig 31401 bp, 25 predicted proteins | sample MGYA00580843_ERZ773006 | MGnify/ENA primary metagenome ERZ773006 (study PRJEB29015, sample SAMEA2738011) | human oral metagenome | biome: human oral; feature: human-associated habitat; material: dental | place: China | collected 2052 ...
GATGTTTAATGAGTGTTTCAGACAGACTTTTACTCAGAAAAAGAGCCATTATAGAAACGGTGAATGATGAACTTAAGAACATTGCGCAGGTGGAACACTCTAGACATAGATGCTTTGACAATTTCATCGTCAACTTATTAGGAGCCATTGCCGCCTATTGTCTGTTTCCAAAGAAGCCTTGTATTAATAATGTACAAAGGACTATGGATACACAGCCTGCATTGTTCTGAATTCGTCGAACTCACGTTAAATAATTTATCAGTATTATCATACTCATTTATATGACTATATGCTTTATCATCAAAAGAGCCTGTTCATACGCAGAACGCTTCATAGTAGTTGTATGTATCGTCCATCCCATACGTTTTACAAGTGATTTCTATAATGTTATATTGTCTTTAGATATTTCTCAAAAGGAAGTATCCATTATAGTTAATCTTTTGTAGGCTTATAAGAATCGTAGTCAATCGTATTTAATACAATTCTATGCCTTCTCTTGTTATACTTTGTATTAAGAAAATCTCTTTGCGGTTTATACCATGCAGTTTGCATTCCTCCAATACTAAGAATTGTATGAGCAACATCATCTGTTATAATAGGTGTGTGTTTGTTTGCCACTGCTTTATTGTAAATATCTTTATGTTTTCTCTTATAGGAGTTAGACATCCATATCATCAATGGAACTCTAATCTGATATTTTAAGTTTGGCGAAAGTGCAGCATTCCCATGTCCATTGTAGTCTCGAAGTTCAAATACTTCTTCTCCATGGTCTGAGAAATAAATGAGAATGCTGTTAGTATCCTTAAACTTGTTAATTAATGATGTAATAACGAAGTCATTGTATAATGTGGCATTGTCATATTGGGCGATTAATATTCTTTGTCTTTCATTCCAACGATCTTTATCGTATTCTTTTGCTTGGAATTTATTCCACTTTGAGGGATAACGTTGTGTATAAGTATAATGTTGTCCCATTAGATGAATAATATATAAAGAAGGTTCCCTTGATACTTTTATGGAACGAATAAGTTCTTCATCATATAAATAACCTTTACGATTACGAGTTGTAAACATTAATTTAGATAGAATGGGATCTGATAAGAAGTTTATTCCACCAACGAAGTATTGATTATCATAACAATGAGTCGTGTATGTCCCATTTTTATATACGGCAGGAAATAATGGTGTGCTATTGAATCCTATATGTAAAGAGTCTAAGGAAAAGACGGATTCCATAGCACCATGAGTGGATCATCTACGGAAACAGCATTATCAAAAGGAATTAAATTACCTTCAGCTTCCATTCGTTTTAGGTTTGGAGTAGTATTATATTTGTAACCAAATATTCCTGAATGATATATAGAAGCAGATTCTCCAATAAGAACTACCACGTTTGGTTTATCAGTAAAATCTTGTGAGACAGGAATTTTATCACATACGGTGTAAAGGTGTTTTATATCATTTAGTCGTTGCTTTGATACCTGATAAGAATATGCAATACGAGTGATTGATGTGTATTGTGGTATAGTAAATCCATTATGAAATTTGATATAGCTGAAAACCATGAATCCCCAAGTTATAAACCCTATAGCTGATGTGATCGCGAAGATATTGTGTGTCCATTTCTTGTTTGCTATGATGTTAGATAAGAAAAATAATATTCCATGCATTAAGAGAATACAGATAATCCCTACAGATACTATTCCGAACGTTAAGTATGTTTGAAGAAATTCTTTTGTTTCTTTTGGAGTTGTTTCTCTTAAAATATCCAGCTTATCTTGGTTGAAAGTTGTTTGGAAATTAAAAATACAGAAATAGTCTGTGAGAATAAGTAGAGTGTAACATAATACAGTAACAATCAAAAACAATCTCCCCAAGATTCTATTTTTGTTGAGACAATTAAATATTATATTTTCTAATAAGGCTATCGTACTTGACAAGCACACCATTAATAAGATGGCGAAGAGAGGATGATAAGTATAGGCGTAGGTGCAGTTTGAAATAAGATTAATTAGGAGGAGGTAGATAAAAACTCTTCCCTCAAACTGGTGGAGGAATAAAGACAATAACTTTCTTCGTTGTTTACAGGAGCATTTAGGAGTTTGTCTTGTCATAATTAATTTTTTATCAGTTTCTAAGATCATTCGTATAGGTTTATATAAAAAGAGTGGGGAACTATTGAATGTTATTCTACACGAAGTTTTGGATTGCTTTTCACCGAATAACAAACAATATCCAACTGCATTAAGATATATTATACCCTTGGTGTAAGGGAACAATAATCTAAGCGTGAGCGTATTGCCATTATCCTTGGTAGTTGAAACTTCCACATTTCGGACGAAGGATAATATCAAACGCTCTTTTTAATGTTGGACTCGTTATAACGTACACCTGCGCACAGATATACTGAAAGTCTGTTTGCAAAGATAAGTAAATTTTATTATAAAAGACTTTATTTCTATAAAAACTTTAGGTAATTTCGTTTATATTGAAGTGATAGTATCTTTTTTTAAAAACGATAGTACTTTTTTATTGAAACGATAGTACTTTTTTTGGAGGCGATATTTGCTTTTGATACTTTCAATACTTGGAAACGTCAGTTTTAGTTTTTGTTTGTGTTGCTGTCATATTAACATTTGTATTTAAGTCATTGATTGTTAGAATGGTATTAGGCCATTGTGTGTGATAGAAGTGACAGCAAAAATGAAAAAACACCAAATGATTACTCACTTGGTGCTTGCTATTTCGGGGGAGAAAGGAGTATTAATCCCGTCTGAAGATATCTCTTGTATAGACTTTTTCTTTCACGTCATCCAAGCATTTGTCATATCGATTCGCAATGATTGCATGGCAACGTTGCTTGAAATCATCAAGATTATTGACTACCAAACTACCAAAGAATGTGGCGCCATCTTCGAGTGTTGGCTCATAGATAATGACCTGTGCTCCCTTTGCTTTAATGCGTTTCATGACTCCTTGAATAGAACTTTGGCGGAAGTTATCACTATTCGACTTCATCGTTAGGCGGTATACTCCGATAATACATTCCTTCTCTTCATCGGGGTTATAATCGCCTCGATCATAATAATCATAGTAACCAGCCGTGTGTAATACTTGGTCAGCAATAAAGTCCTTACGTGTGCGATTGCTTTCTACGATTGCCTGGATAAGATTCTCGGGAACATCTGCGTAATTAGCTAGCAACTGCTTCGTATCCTTTGGTAAACAATACCCACCATATCCAAATGATGGATTGTTATAGAAGGAGCCGATGCGCGGATCGAGGCAAACTCCTTGGATAATGTTTGATGTGTTGAGTCCTTTCACTTCCGCATAAGTGTCCAACTCGTTGAAATAACTTACGCGTAATGCAAGGTAGGTATTGGCAAATAGCTTTACAGCTTCAGCCTCAGTAAGCCCCATGAAGAGGGTAGGGATATTCTCTTCGATAGCTCCTTCTTGTAATAATTGGGCAAAGAGATGAGCGGCACGGTCGAGTCGCTCGTTACCTTCTGGGCGTCCAACAATGATACGACTAGGATAAAGATTATCATACAAAGCCTTACTTTCACGCAGAAACTCTGGTGCAAAGAGAATATTCTCGCAGTTATATTTCGTTCGAATATTCTCGGTGTAGCCCACAGGAATGGTAGACTTAATCACCATGATGGCATTAGGATTTACCTTCTTAACCACTTCTATGACTTCTTCCACATGACGTGTATCAAAGTAATTCTTGACAGGATCATAGTTTGTTGGTGTGGCGATGACTACAAAGTCGGCATCTTTATAAGCCGTCTCTGCATCCATCGTAGCTGTAAGATTCAGTTCCTTTTCAGCCAAATACTGCTCAATATAATCATCTTGAATGGGTGAACGACGATTGTTAATCAGCTCAACTTTCTCCTTTATTACGTCAACAGCCATTACTTGATGGTGCTGGCTCAATAACGTAGCAATGCTGAGACCGACATAACCAGTCCCAGCAACAGCAATCTTTAAGTCTTTTATATCCTTATCCATGTCTATTGTTCAGATTATTTGCAAAGATACTTCTTTTCTCTGGAAAGCATAAAAGAAGATGATAAAAACTTATTCTTCCGTTATAGACATGTATCGAATGAATCCTTAAACGTGGTGATATGTTTCTTTAAATGGACGACGATAACGAGTACCCCATACGCCATCAGATGCACGGATACCACAGGTAATGACCATATTAACCTCTGCGTTGTAAGGAAGATTTAATGCTTTCTTTACCAAAAGACTATCGAAACCTTCAAGAGGACAGGTGTCATAGCCAGCCTCACTCATAGCCAACATAAATGTCTGAGCGGCTAATGCGCAACTCTTATGTACGCTGACACGCAGGTCACCTTCGCTTACTTGTCGCATCATAGGGCGGAATAATCCAACACATTGAGCCAATGTCTTACGGACAAGTCCCCACAATCCAAAGCAACGAGAGTAAAGAAAAGGTATTAATTTAGCGTAATACATCTCCTGTTTCTTTATGCGATTCTCTTGTTTCTCGGCAGGACTATAACTCTTGATATTGTTTCTTTCAAATGCAAGTGCTGCTTGCGCATGTTGTTTATATTGGTCTTGGCGAGTGACAAACACAACCATCTGTTGTGCTGAACGTGCTGATAACTGATCCAAACAAGCATGGGATAACTCCTTCAAAACATTCTTATCCGTGACATGATAAGCCTCCCAAAGTTGCATGTTAGAACTTGTTGGAGCTAAGGTTGCCTGTTCTATACAATTTCTTACTACTTCTTTATCAATTGGCTTATCAGCATCATAATGTCTAACAGCCCTTCTGTGATTCAAAATATCCAGTAAACTCATTATCTTTTAAATTTTGATTTGCATATAGAAAAGCAAAGTATGTGCCAATGTTAAGTATGTATTGCTGTCTTATGTCTATGTGTCAAGAGAGGATAAAGGCGTTTAGAATAAAAGAGAATCCCAGGTAACTCATTTGTTATCTGGGACTCGTTCTATAGGGAAAGACCTATTTATGGATATTATCCGCAGTGGAAGTATTGACGAACAAGCTTTTCCATCATCATTTCTTTACCTTCAATATCCTGACGCAAAGTGCGATCGTTGAAGGAACGAAGTTGTTTGATGATACCATCAATCATAGCAGGAGAGAATACATCATGCTCTTCATAAACCTTACGTTGACGCTCTAAGCAATCAGCTGACGCCGCACAACTATCAGGTAATTGCGCTAAGGTGGCATAACGCTCGGCATTCTTTGGATCGTGAATATCACCATCTGCGAAGGTTCTTTCGGCCTCTTCTTCTGCATTTGCCATCTCGAAACCATGACGACAAGCAACACAAAGACCAGCCAAAAGCTGATAGATGTCAGCAGAAGCGTCTGGTGAACGCATCTCAACAGTTTGTTTACCAGAGTAATCACGCTGTGTGAGTGGCTCAATCTCATTGGCTTTATGACACATATCCTCACCTGAAGTCCAGCCTAAAGGCACACGAACCAGTACAGAACGATTGCTCATACCCCAGCAAACATTCGTTGGAGCTTCCTGATGTGGCACGAGGCGGAAGTAAGATGTTGGGTTTTTATTGCCGAAGGCAGTGATACTCTCTGCCAGATCCATCATACCAGCAATAGCCTTGCGAGCGTCCAATGACAACTTACCATTGTCTAACATCATGTTCTTTCCATCCTTCATTATGCGCATGTGGATGTGCATTCCTGACCCCGCCTTACCCACTGTTATCTTCGGAGCAAAGGTTACATCGAGCCCTTCTTCATATCCAAGACTACGAATAATCCACTTAGCAATGAGCAACTGTTCGGCACATTCATTGGCAGGAACAGGCAAGAACTCTATTTCATTCTGCTCATAACAGCGTCCATTCTCCACGAAGTTGCCCACTTCAGAGTGCCCGTATTTGATCTTACCACCACATTCTGCTATCAACTGCATAGCACGCATGCGGAAGTCATTACCCTTTGCAAAAGGTGAACTCTCGTGATATCCATGCTGATCATCAGCCGGGAAAACACCTTCATCATCGCGGATAACATAGTATTCCAACTCTCCCATTGCATGGAACTCCATGCCTGTAACCTTCTTAAAGGCAGCCATTGCCTTGCAAAGAGTGTGCTCGGGTGATGATGCGAGAGGGTTTCCATCACGATCAAAGAATGAGCAGAGCATACAAAGAGTAGGTATTTCTGAGAACGGATCAATGAATGCCGTTGAGAAACGAGGCATAACATAAAGGTCACTACTAGCCGCAGCTATAAAGCTGAAAAGTGACGATCCATCCACACGTTCACCACTGGTTAGGATTGTCTCCAAGTACTCTGGTGAGTGAAGCATAAAGTTTAAGGTCTTCAATCGACCATCACCAGCGGGATACATAAAGTTTATCATTCTGATGTTCAAGTCACTTACAACCTGCTTGATGTCATCTTTTGTAAACTCGTGTGCATTCTTTTTAAGGTGCGCCTCCAGCCTATTAGCTGAGCGCAAAGTAAGGTTATTCTCCATTGTCTATGCTTGTTAAAGTTAGTATTCGATTCTGGGAGCAAAAATACATATTAATTTTCTCATTCGCAATTATCTTTGATGTTTTCTTCATATCTTTGTATTAACGTTTTATAAAAGTGATATAATCGTATGCAGAAAATATATTCTGAGTACTATTCTGATAGGCGAACTATTCGCGAAGCAAGCATGGATGACTTGCCAATTATTATGGATTTTCTGCGGCAGGGAAGGGAGAAGATGATAGCAGCTGGTAATCTTAATCAGTGGAGAAAGGGATATCCTGCACAACAGACAATAGAGCAGGATATACAGAGAAACGGCTCTTTCTTACTTTGTGAGAATGATAATCCCATTGCAACTTTTGCTTTCTTGCCGGGACCAGAGCCCACCTATTCTTATATAGAAGGTGGTCATTGGTTGGATGATAGTCCGTATTATGTTATCCATCGAGTGGCTTCTATGGATGGAGTTCATGGTATTATGGCGGACATCATCGCCTATTGTTCTTCCGTAGCTCATGCTCTTCGCATAGATACTCATGCTGATAATCGCCCCATGCAAAAGGCTTTGTCTCGTCTAGGTTTTGCTTATTGTGGTGTCATTTACTTACAAAGTGGGGACAGCCGAATGGCATTCCAGAAGATTACAAGTGCTTTGTAATACTTCTCCAAGTGCTTTGTAATGGTATTACAAGCCTCTTGTACAGATTCTGGAGATGGTGGTTTCAAGTTGACAAGTTTACGAGTAGACAGGTAAACGAGTTGTTTGGCAGGTTGACAAGTTTACGAGTAGATAGGTAAACGAGTTGTTGGAGAGGTTGACAAGTTTACGAGTAAACAAGTAAACGGGTTGTTTGTTAGGTTGACAAGTTAACGAGTAGACAAGTAAACGAGTTGTTTGTTAGGTTGACAAGTTGACGAGTAGACAAGTAAACGAGTTGTTTGTTCTATTGGAAATGAGGCTATTCACTCCCCTCTCCATTCGGAGAGGGGGCGGGGGTGAGGCTTCTTCTCTATTCCATACTCTCCACCGTTACATCCTTAAACTCCGCCATGAAGTTGAGTAAATGACTTTGATAGTGGTTCCTTTTAAGCTTCATTTCCATTGTTACAACGTAATAATAGCCTGATGATGTGTCCTTACGATTCATCTCATAGGAGTCTATTATCACCTCTTTCTCACGTAATTGCTGTAGGACAAGCTGAATATTTTGCTCTTTAGGAGTGCTGAATGTAACACTAATATTACGTGTTCCGAAGTGCTGTAAGATGAAATAAAGGGCTTCCAAACATAGGATAACGAGGATAGTTGTTGCGATAGAGAGCACGTACATACCAGCTCCTGCTGTCATACCGATGGCAGATGTCACCCATAAACCAGCCGCTGTGGTGAGTCCACGCACCACATGTTTCTGAAAGATAATCGTTCCGGCACCAATAAAACCAATGCCTGTTACCACTTGCGAAGCGATACGACTGGGGTCGAGGGATATGTGTTCGTGTAGACTTAACGCATCATTGAAGCCGAACTGGGATAGAATCATAAACAAACCACTGCCCAACGCCACCAAGAAATGCGTTCGAAAGCCTGCTTCTTTAGCACGATATTCACGTTCAAGACCGATTGCTCCCCCCAACATAGCTGCTATGAACAGCCGTAATATGAATTCAGATGTTGTTATATTCATGATGTGTATGCTTTATATATGTATAGGTCTTCACTGCAAATATACGAAAATAATAATGTAACATACATCTTTCTCTGCTAAAAATCACTTATAGGTAGTTCGTTGAACCCTGTTCTATGAAACGAAACTCATATAAGCCTTACTCTTAATAGAGGCTTGATAAGAGCGGATAACCAACCTATGATAACGATGATAGCGGGCTGGCAAGGTTGATTTAATATATTTTCTAATATTGGATAAGTCCTTTCTAAAATACTTTTCTTACCTTTGCAAGGTATAATTAAACGATAGAAACGAACGAAAACGAATGAAGAAGATATCATTTCTCATAGCCATGTTGGCTGTAATACTCGCTTTTGATTCATGTAGTAAGGGTGAGACTTATGCAGACCAGCTCGATAGAGAGAAGAAAGCAATTAGTAAGTATATCATCAAGCATGGCATTAATGTTATCACAGAAGATGCGTTTGAGAAGCAGAATTTTACGACAGATACTACCAAAAACCAGTATGTCCTCTTTAAGAATACGGGCGTTTATATGCAGATAGTAGACAAGGGAACAGGTAGTCCTATTAAGCAAGGTGAGACCGCAACAGTGCTTTGTCGCTTCCGTGAAGACAATGTTCTTCGTGACACCTTACAGCTTACGAATAATATTCTCTACTATGGACGTTGGGTCGATAAGATGTCGGTGACAAACACAAGTGGCACTTATACGGCTTCGTTCGATCCATCTTCTAGTGTGATGTATAATATTTACAAGACAGCATCAGTGCCTTCTGGTTGGCTCGTACCATTACCTTATATAAAGATAGGACGTATCACTTCTGCTACCTCAACACTGGCACATGTGAGGCTAATCGTCCCATCACAACAAGGGCAGATATCAGCGTCTCGCAATGTTTATCCATGTTTTTATGATATAACCTATCAGCGTGGTCTCTAACGGCTAACACTTTGACATATAATAGAGAACGCTCAAGCGCACTCAAAAAGATATTTAAGTATGACTCTTATTAAATCTATTTCCGGCATCCGTGGTACTATCGGAGGTCGTGCGGGGGATACTTTAAACCCGCTGGATATCGTTAAGTTCACATCAGCCTACGCTACTTTCATTGCTCGTAAGCACCTGGGAAAGAAGCTAAAGATTGTTGTTGGGCGTGATGCACGTATCTCTGGACCTATGGTTAAGAATGTTGTATGTGGCACGTTGATGGGTATTGGGGCAGACGTAATCAACATTGGGCTTGCTACAACGCCTACCACAGAGCTTGCTGTGCGTATGAGTGGTGCTGATGGTGGTATTATTATCACTGCTTCTCACAACCCTCGTCACTGGAATGCACTGAAACTTCTTAACGAGGAAGGGGAGTTCTTGACTGCTGCTGATGGTGCAGAGGTACTCGATATAGCTGCACGTGAAGACTTCGAATATGCTGATGTAGATGGAGTAGGGAGTTACACGGATGATAACTCATTTGATGAACGTCACATTGACGCGGTTATGAAGCTTGAATTGCTCGACCTTGAGGCAGTCAAGAAGCGTAAGTTCCGTGTGGTTGTAGACTCTATCAATTCTGTTGGTGGCGTTATTCTCCCTAAGTTGCTAGACCGTCTAGGCGTTGAATATAAGTTCCTTAATGGTGAACCAACAGGTGACTTCGCTCATAACCCAGAGCCTATTGAGAAGAACCTAACGGGTATTATGGACGAAGTAGCCAAAGGTGGCTATGATCTCGGTATCGTTGTTGACCCTGATGTGGATCGTTTAGCATTCATCCAAGAGGATGGTAAGATGTATGGAGAGGAATACACGCTCGTCACAGTGGCTGACTATATCCTCGACCATGTGAAGGGTAGTACCGTAAGCAACCTCTCTTCAACGCGTGCTCTACGTGATGTAACCGAGAAGCATGGCTGCAAGTATTATGCTTCAGCAGTCGGTGAGGTCAACGTGACCACAAAGATGAAGGAAGTGGGAGCCGTTATCGGTGGTGAAGGTAATGGTGGCGTCATTTACCCAGAGAGCCATTATGGACGTGATGCACTCGTTGGTATAGCTTTATTCCTTAGCTCATTGGCACAAAAGGGAATGAAGGCAAGCGAGTTACGCAAGACTTTCCCAGAGTATTTCATAGCAAAGAATCGTATCGATCTCACGCCAGAGACCGATGTAGACGCAATCCTTGTTCGTGTAAAGGAGTTGTATGGTCAAGAGAAAGACGTGCATGTTACGGATATTGATGGCGTGAAGCTCGACTTCCCAGACGCATGGGTTCATCTCCGCAAGTCAAACACTGAACCTATTATTCGCGTCTACAGCGAGGCTAATACGATGGAGGCTGCCGATGCATTAGGCAAGAAGCTCATGCAAGTAGTTTATGACATGCAGTAGTCTTCACCTTATATTATATAAGAGAAAGGATGCTTTAGAACTATTCTAAGGCATCCTTTTTCTTTTGTAAAGCATCTCATTCTCGCCTTTTCTCCGAATGTTATACCCCCTCTCAACCTCCCCTAAAGCCTCCCCCGACCCCTCCGAAAGGAGGGGAGTGCCTAACGGGAGTTAGTGAGGAGGGCGTTCCTTTGATTGGAAGAAGGCGTTTCTTCATGGTGAAGAAAGCCTTTCCTTATAGCGAGGAGAGGCTTTCCTTATTTTCATCCGCTATACTCCTTTAATTGTAGCGAGTACCACAAGTAGGGACAGACGCCCTCGTCTATCCGCTAAATAGAATATTCATTATTAACTAATCAGGGGTAAACGGGCGGACAGACGAGGGCGTCTTTCCCTACTAATTACGATTGTCTCCTATAGATGTATTGTTTATGTATATTCTTATAGAGAGCCTCGCTGCATAAAAAATATATGAGAAAATCTTCTAATTAGTTGCTTGGTACAAATTTATTGTCTATATTTGACGCGTGATACCAGTACATGCCTAAATCATAGAAGCTATATACTAATCTAACAATGTGATCTTATGAGAAAAACAAAGAATGACCTCAAGTCTGCAAGGAGGGGCGAGAGACTATTCATGGCGAGCCTATTTGCTACATCGTGTTGCATGCTCCCAATGGTTGGTCTAGCATCTCCTGCGGATAATGCTGTCATGGTTGTGCAGCAGAAGAGCAATGTAATTCATGGTATGGTGATGGACAATAACGGTGAAGCCATTATAGGAGCTTACATCGTGAAGAAGGGCGAACGCAGTGGAGCTGTCACCGATGTGGATGGTAAGTTCACGATGGATGCGACGGACGGAACCGAGTTAGTTGTGAGTTACGTGGGTTTCCAGTCCAAGACCTTCGTAGTGAGAGCGGGCAAAACAGACTATTCTATCACCTTAGAAACAGACCATAAGGTGTTGGACGATGTAGTGGTTGTTGGCTATGGAACCCAAAAGAAGGTGAACTTGACGGGCTCTATTGCTACTGTATCAGCCGATAAGTTGGTGAATCGCACAGGTAGTGACGTGTCGAACATGTTGACAGGTCTCATGCCTGGTGTTACTATTATTCAGAACTCCAGTATGCCGGGTGCCGACCAAGGAATCCTCCGTGTGCGTGGATTAGGCACCATGGGCAACTCCAGTGCGATGGTGATAGTCGATGGAGTAGAGTCCAGTTTGAGTGCTGTAAACCCTAACGATATAGAGAATATATCGGTATTGAAGGATGCTGCAGCCTCTGCTATCTATGGCGTTCGAGCTGCTAATGGTGTTGTTCTCATTACAACGAAACATGGACAGAAGGGGCGTACAACCGTCACTTATGATGGCTATGTTGGTTGGCAACAAGCCACTCGTATGCCTAAATATGTTGGTTCTTATGACTATGCGAAACTGATGAATCTAGCCTACAAGAACGATGGGCAAGCTGCACCTTACAGTGAGGCAGACCTACAGAAGTTCAAAGATGGCAGTGATCCCGACCGCTATCCTAACTCTGACTGGTTGGGTGCTTTGCTAAGTGAAAAGGGCTTCTTCCATAACCATCACGTAGGAATAAAGGGTGGAGGAGAGCGTGTTGTCTACTCTTTAGCGATGAACTATTACGATAAGAACGGCTTGATTTATAACACAAACTACAAGAAGTTTAATATCTTAACCAACCTTGATGCACAAATAAATAAGCGCGTGAAGCTGTCAACGAACCTCTCGCTCTATCGTAGTAAGCAAACCTCTCCTGCCGAAGGGGTGAGCAACTTGATGCATTATGCCTTTAGAGAGGCACCTACAACAGCCATCCAATATGCGAATGGGCACTATCCTCTCTTTAAGAATGAGCATAACTCGGTTGCTTCCGCTCGAATGGGAGGAACGAGCACAGACGTTGTGACGAGTGTTCAAGGTAATCTTGGATTGACGGTGGACATCGTAGATGGCTTGAAATTCCGTGGTATTGCTGCTTCTTCATTCAGCCTTTCTGACAATCCTGTACATAGTATGTCCATGCCATTCTATGGTATCAATGCTGGTGGCGAATCGTTGGTGAAGACCACACAAAGCTATATCTCAGAGTACGACATCAAGTATTTTGAGACGAACCTACAGGCTTATCTCGATTATAACAAGACTTTCGGGAAGCACAGCATTAGTGGTTTACTGGGCTTATCTCAAATTTATCAGCAAACACGTTACCTCTATGCAATGCGAAAGAACTTACCTAATTCACTCGATCAGTTGAGTGCTGGTGAAGTAAAAGGGCAGAGTACGGATGGCAATGAGGTTGAGTATGCACTGCGTTCAGCCTTTGGGCGTATTAATTATGTATATGCTGATAAGTATCTCTTTGAGGCTAATTTGCGTTATGATGGTACTTCACGCTTTCCAAAGAATAAGCGTTTTGGTGCGTTCCCTTCGTTCTCTTTAGGTTGGAGAGTGTCTGAAGAAGCTTTCATGCAGTCTACTCGCTCATGGCTTAACAACCTGAAGTTGCGCCTCTCATGGGGATTGCTTGGTAATCAAGAGACCGTTAACTCTGATGGTTCCGTCAACTATTATCCTTACCAGAACACTTACAGTTACGGTTACGATTATAGTTACAACGACCAGTTACAGTCGGGTATCTCCATCTCATCACGTATGGCAAACCCTAATATCACATGGGAGAAGACAGCGCAGTGGAACTTCGGTATTGACGCTACTCTCTTCAGTAACAAGCTGAACTTCACGTTGGATGTGTTCCGTAAGGATACTCGCGATATCCTTTTGCAGCTCCCTGTTCCTGGTATCTTGGGTGTTGATCCTCCTATGCAGAATGCTGGTAAGGTGCGTAATACAGGTTTCGAACTTCAAACGAGTTACAACAATCATGTCGGCGACTTCGTCTATTCTATAACAGGAAACTTCAGTTATGTGCATAATAAGATAGTCGACCTCAGTGGAGGTGATGTCCCCGGGCAGTCGGTAGGCGACCCTCTTTGGGCTTATTACGGCTATGTGTGTGATGGAATCTTCCGTTCTCAACAGGAGATAAACGACCATGTCAAGCAGTCAATGGGCGACCCAGTTCCAGGCGATTTGAAGTATCGTAATCTCAATAATGACGATAAGGTGGACAGTAACGACCGTAAGATTCTGGGCTCATACTTCCCTAAGATCAACTATGGCATTAATATCAACTTGCAGTATAAGGGCTTTGATTTGAGTGCAGTATTACAAGGTGCGGCCGACGTGAAAGGCTTACCAGTGCCCGAGATACGCTATGCTTTCTATAATGGTGGTAAGGTGACAAGCAAGTACTTAGATAGTTGGACAGAAGATAACCCTAATGCTTCGATGCCAAGACTGTCGATGACGGATAAGAAAAATAGGCTCATTTCGAGCTTCTGGGTACAGGATGCTTCTTACTTGAAGATGCGTAATATCCAGCTTGGATATACGCTTCCTGCAAAGCTAATGAGCAAGTATGGCGTTAGTCGCATGCGTATCTATGGTAGCATTGATAACCTCTTTACCATCTCTAGCTTCGATAGTGTTGACCCAGAACTAGTAAGTGGTAACTACTATCCATTGACTCGTAATTATACTATAGGTCTAAACATAACATTCTAAAAGATTACAATCATGAGAACAAAATATAGTATCGCTGCTTGTCTGTTTGCGCTGTCTTTCTTTACTTCTTGTAATGATAGTTTCTTGCAGCGTGACCCTAAAGACAAATATTCGGATGTCTCTTTCTGGAAGACTCCAGCAGAGGCAGAGAAGTTCGTGACGGGTATTAATCTTTATCTGGTTGCCCCCGAGAACCACACTATTATGACCGATTGTTATACAGATAACGCTGTGCCTGTACACGTGGGGGCAGAGCAAGGCTCGTTGTCAGCGGGTACAGCGGTATCATCGAATCCACACTTTCAACAGGTTTGGGATGCCGCTTATGGAGGGATACGCCGTTGTCTGGTGTTCTATCAGCATATAGATAAGGTGCCCATGTCTGATGCTGACAAGGCAAGACTTACAGGGGAAGTGCAGTTCCTAGAAGCCTTTTTCTATTCAACATTAATGAAGTTCATGGGAGGTGTGCCTATTCTCGATCGTCCACTGGCATTGAGAGAACCAATGCCGGAGCGCGCTTCAGAGGAAGCTACCTATAATTACATTGTTAGTTTGCTTGATAAGGCTGCCCTCGCATTGCCTGACATTCGTCAGAGTAACGACCATGGAAAACCTAGTGCGGGGGCTTGCTATGCGCTCAAAGCTCGCTTGGCGCTCTATGCGCACAAGTATGACGTGGCAGAACAAGCCGCTAAGAAGGTGATGGACATGGGTAAGTATGGGCTTTATAGCGATTATGCCAACCTCTTCCAACCTGTTGCAGAAGGCTGTAACGAGATTATCTTCGACCGAGAATACCTGTCGAATCCTAAGAACTCCAGCGAAGGTAGCATGATAGGACTGTTCTTTGCACCTATTGTAATGGGTGGTTGGGAAGCCTTGTCGCCAACTCAAGACTTAGTGGATGCCTACCCTTGCACTGATGGTAAGTCTATTCAAGATTCACCACTCTATGACCCTAATCATCCGTTCGAGCACAGAGATCCCCGTTTAGCAGCCTCTATCCTATGGAATGGTTCGATGATTGCAGGACATGAGTACACGACGAACAGTATTGGTGATGGCAACCACACTCGCACGGGCTATTGCATGCGTAAATATATGAATCCAGAGAACGATGGTATCAATAATTACGACTGGACAAACTTCATTTATATTCGCTACGCAGAGGTACTCCTCACTTATGCAGAGGCGCGTAACGAGCAGCTTGCCTCACCTGATAACCAGGTCTATGATGCGGTGAATGCTATTCGTCAACGCCCTAGTGTGAATCTCCCAGCATTAGCTTCTGGTATGACCAAGGATGAGATGCGTGCGGCAATTAGGCTTGAGCGTCGCCTCGAGTTTGCCTTTGAAGGCATACACTTGTTCGATACACGTAGCTATAGGACAACGGAGGCTGACGTGAAGAAACCCGTTTATGGTATGCGTCCTGACGGCACGAAATTCCTTGTAGAACAGCGTAAGTTCAATCCTAATCGCGATTATCTGTGGGCTATCCCATTGACAGAAGTCGATTTATCAAAGGGTGTTCTAAAGCAGAATCCTAACTGGGATTAACCCCTGCTGACACCTCATAGAGAAAGCCGTGCTACGAGTAATGATTCGTAACACGGCTTTCTTTCATTATTACTCTTAGTGATGTCCTAATTTGACACATACGTTTTAGCGTTCTGATACCTATGTTTTAATGATCCTAATACATATATGTCAGCATTCTAACTCGCATGTATTATGTTTTGTAAAGATAACTATAGTAAGCAAACAAAACAAAGAGCGAAAGACTTCTAAATAAGTCTTCCGCTCTTGAGGGTGGAGGGTGGGACTCGAACCCACGACATTCAGAACCACAATCTGACGCTCTAACCAACTGAACTACATCCACCGTGTTGGCTATTTCTTTTTAGCGTGTGCAAAAGTACGGCTTTTATTTGAACTGACCAAATATTCCCCGTACTTTTTTAATATTATTCCTTATTTAGCAGGAGTAGCTGGAGCCTGTGGAGCGTTGCCCTGCCCACCTTGTGCTGGGGCTGCTTGCTTCTGCTGACTTGCGCCAAAGTTAGGTAAGTTGTTAGGATTTGTTGCGTTATTGCCCGTTGCAGCTTTCTCTATAACACTCTCATTTGTGTTTGCTGTTGGAGCAACATATGCGCTTGCAATACTGATAACAACCATTGCAATTGCCAAACCCCATGTAGCTTTTTCTATGAAGTCAGTAGTCTTGCGAACTCCCATGATGGCATTAGATGAAGAGAAGTTAGACGATAGACCACCTCCCTTTGACTCCTGAATCAAGACAACTCCTATCATCAAGAGCGCAGCAATCACAATAAGGATTACGAATAACGTGTACATTTTCTTGTCTTATTTATTATTGTTATTTATTATCAATTTCTCTAAGAAACGTATTTGGTCTGCAAAGTAACGATTTTTTTTCGGATATACCAAATTTAATCGCTTAATAATTTCCAGTGCTTTAGAATATCGCCCCTGTTTGATATAGATGCGAGCTAAGGTTTCGGTGAAGTAACCAGTATCCTCTGTTTCAGCTGCCTCATCGTCATCCTTATCCTCGGGTTCGTATTCTGTCTCTTCCTGTAGGGTAATTTTACCACCCTCGTTATTAATGAAATCATCAATTAGTTCTTGCCCTTTCAGCTGTGGAGTAGTATCTTGCTTCTGCTCGCTCTCGCTTTCAAGTAGGTAAGCCACGTAATCAACGGTAGCATCAGCGGGTGTCGGTTTCCTATGAGGTGTTGTTGCCTCTTCGCCATTATCTTCTGGAATTTGATCAAGGAAGGAGTCAATGAGCGAGCGAGTACGATCTTCTTCTGCTTGTTGTGTAGGTTGCTTGTCGTCTGTAATAGTTTTCTGATTAGTTTCTACCTGCTTCTCTTGCGTTGCCAGTTGATAGTGAATACCCTCAACAAGGTTAAAGAGTATGCGGCAATCAGAGATATAGACAGCTGCCCGACGTAATTCATCATCAAACGTAGGGTCATGCATTAAGAAGAGATTCTGCAACAGAAGGATGCGTGCTGGCTGATAGTAAGGATATAGCGCAAGCAGACTCCTAAGACTGTATGAGGTCTCCTTGTTCAGTTTCTCCGGATGTTTAATGAGGTTGGCAATATCCATTGGTTGATGTGTGATAGACGATGATTATTAGTGAATAGCGTTCTTTCGGATTACCAGTTAGCAACTGTAGCGTTGAAGATCTGGTCAGTTAAATCCTTTATCATATCCGTAACCAACTTCTCTTGTACGGAGTTTAGACTTTGCGTAGTAGAGTAACTCGACGTAGCAGTAAACTGGCGTTCGAAATCTTCCTTATGGTTTGTATTATTCGTAAAGCGCACATTCACCGTTATCGAGAGTTCCGTCTGAGCCGAGTAACCCTCGCTAGACACACTCTTATTGCGTTGTTGGTACTGCGTTATCTCGCCTTCTATCTTCAAGTCACCATTCCGCTTTACTTGTTGCAAACGCGTATGGTTAGCAAAGACATCCTTCAGTTGATTGTTGAACATTGGTCCCATAGGTCCCCATACGTAAGCAGATCTGATAGGAAAGTCCACAATCTGAATCGTATGCACCTTATCATAATTGATACTTGCACCATTAAACTTATAGGAAACACTGCATGCCGCCAACAGAAGCACACAAGTAATTGCGAGTCCCCACTTGCCTAAGCGCATTGACTTAAATCTCTTTCTATTATTCATCTTATGTTAGAATCGCTCTGTGAAGTCCTTATTCTATAGAATCCTTCTCCAATCCATACTGCTTAATACGGCGATAGAGTGTGCGGTCACTGATACCGAGCTCTTGCGCTGCCTTCTTCCTATTCCCATGATTGCGCTCTAGTGCTTTCTCCACTAATTGCTTTCCAATATCGTTAAGATTGAGCGTCTCTGGCTCTGAGATTTCCTCTGCTACCGCATCCTCTACTTGCTCTATTGGAGCACTAATCGTTTGTTTGTTAGGGGCTGATGGTAGGTTAGAGGTTGTCGTTGGTGCAGGTTGGAACCCACTTGCACCATTGAGTTGCCTACTCTCTTCTAACTGCTTCCGTACATTGTTAAGGTCACGACGCAAGTCACTCACATTACCCCTTAGCTCGTATAGAATCTTATACAATATCTCTCGTTCGCTCTCATAACTCGGCGAGCCGTTGCCGTTTGGAATAGTTGCCAACTGCGTACTATCCTGATCGCGGGGTATGAAGTGGAGCAAGGTCTCTGCATCAATCTCCCGCTTCTCACTCAGTACTGACATCTGTTCCGTAATGTTCTTCAACTGTCGAACATTGCCCGGCCACTTGTATTGCAGCATTATTTGGCGTGCTTCCTCAGTCAGAGTAATCTTCGGAATACGATACTTCTCCGCCATTTGCATAGCGAACAGACGGAAGAGCAAGATAATATCTTCCCCGCGTTCTCTAAGTGGTGGCATCTGAATAGGAATCGTATTTAAGCGGTAAAACAAGTCCTCTCTGAACTTACCTTCGCTGATAGCCTTACGCATGTTGACATTCGTTGCGGCAACAATGCGCACGTCTGTCTTACGAATCTCCTGTCCGCCCACACGTATATATTCTCCCGTCTCCAGCACACGCAACAGTCGTGCTTGTGTTGCGATAGGCAATTCGCCCACCTCATCGAGGAAGATCGTACCCTTATTAGCTATACCGAAATATCCCTCACTCTCACCGATAGCACCTGTAAAAGAGCCTTTCTCATGACCAAAGAGTTCGCTATCGATAGTTCCCTCAGGGATAGAACCACAGTTTATTGCGAAGTATTTCTCCCTTCTACGTGGTGAGTTATCGTGGATTACGCGTGGGATAATCTCCTTACCGACACCACTCTCACCGATAATTAATACAGACAAATCCGTAGGCGCAACTTGAAGTGCTACGTCTAAGGCGTGATTCAGCCCATCGCTGTTACCTACGATGTTATATCTCTGCTTGGTTTGTTGTAATTCTCTTGTATTCATTCGACTGACAAAATTACCTATTTAATTTGAATAAGCTGCAATATTGGCAGACTTTAACAACTCCTTTCAGCTGGCTTTTAGGCTTTACTAACTTGTATGAGGCACTCTATATAAGGATGAACGCCCAATAGATAGTTGCATTACTACGGCATTCTAAGTTAGAGTACTGTCTTATACAAGTTTGTATAATGAATTATACACGTTTGTATAATTGATTATACACGCCTGTATAATTGGTTATACAATGCCGTAACTAATCAAAGAAAATGAAGAAAGGTCGAAGTCAATGTAAACTAACTGATAATAAGAAAGAAACGGAACGATTTGCATAGAAGTACTCTTTTCAAAAAGGGCAGGAATATGCAGATTTAGGCAAAAGTTCAGTTACCAAAGCATTACCTGATTTTGGGATAGGTAACGATGGAGTAATATCCGGTAACTGAATTATTTTCGCTCGTGTGGCTGTTGCTGTGGTCGGCAGTTTTCTGCATAAGTGGGGAACGCTTTAATTCGGGTAACTTTGCCCATAAAAATTAAAGCGTATGAAACAAGAGAAAATGAAGGTGTTGCTCTACCTCAAAAAGAGCGGTCTTGACAAGTCGGGCAAGGCTCCCATCATGGGACGTATTACACTTGGAAGGAGTATTGCGCAGTTCAGTTGTAAACTCTCCTGCAATCCAGAGTTGTGGAATCCACGAGAGAGTAGGATGGACGGCAAGAGTCGTGAAGCAGTGGAGATAAACGCCAGGTTGGAGAGTTTGCTGTTGTCTGTCCTGTCGGCTTATCAGTCCCTGCTCTCCAAAGGTTGCCCATTTGATGCAACCGATGTGAAAGAGCTGTTCCAAGGGAGCGTGCAGACTCGTTGCATGCTCATAGAAAGGCTGGATATGCTCATCAAGGAGAAAGAAAGCCATATCGGTGTGGATATCAAGAAAGAGTCCCTGTCAAGTTATCATTCTACGAGAAACCGCTTGCAGGAATTCATTCAGAAGAGATACAAGGTTTCTGATTTGGCTTTCTCACAATTGACAGAGAACTTTATCTATGAGTTTCGCCAATACTACTTGGGAGTATGCGGTTTCCAAGAAAGTTCTTTCTTCGCAGTGGCATCCCATTTGAAAACAGTCTGCAAGTTGGCATATCGTGAGGGGATAACCGATACTCTGATGTTTGACAAAGCCCATATAGAAAGAGGAGATAAGAAAGCCCCGAAAGCACTCGATAGGAAAGCCTTGGAGAAGTTAAAGGCTCTCAGCTTTGATGATTTGGAGGAGGAAATGGAAACGGCAAGGGATATTTTCCTTTTTGCCTGTTATACAGGTGCTGCCTATTGTGATTTGATGGAACTTGGCAAGAAGCATCTTGTCCGTGATGACGAGGGAAGTTTGTGGCTGAAGTTCAACCGTCAAAAGACAGGCGTACTCTGCCGCATCAAATTGCTGCCCGAAGCCATCCAACTAATCGAGAAAATGCACAGCGATGAAAGGGAAACATTGCTGCCTTTCATCAAATATCCCACTTATCAGTCCTGTCTCAAAGCCTTGCGATTACGGGCAGGTATTTCTTTTCCCTTTACTTCGCATACCGCAAGACATACCTTTGCCACGCTTATCACATTGGAGCAGGGCGTACCTATTGAAACGGTGAGTAAGATGCTTGGACATACGAACGTAAGTATGACCGAACGCTATGCCAAAGTAACCTCACAGAAACTCTTTGAGGAGTTTGACCGTTTCCTTGCTTTCACCGAAGATTTACGTTTAACCATATAAAGACAGCCATTATGAGGAGTACATTTAAGATACTGTTTTACATCAACAGACAGAAAACAAAGACTGATGGTAAGACAGCCATTCTCTGCCGTATCACCATAGATGGGAAGAGCACAGCTATTATCACTGGCGAAGAATGCCTGTCGGCAGAGTGGAACGCCAAACAAGGACAGACTACCGACAAAAGGATAAACAAAAAGCTAACAGAGTTCAGAGAACTTGTAGAAAAGACTTATCGGGATTTACTGACGAGGGACGGTGTGGTAAGCGTGGAGCTAATCAAGAACCGCTTGCAAGGCATTGCCACCAATCCCACTACTCTCCTTGCCATGAGCAAGTCGGAACTGCAATCCGTCAGGGAAAGCGTGGGCAAATCAAAGGCAGAGGGAACTTATCAGAACCTGTACTACTCAGACAAGATGCTCACGGAGTTTGTCAAGGACAGAGGAAACGAGGATATATCCATTACAGCCATCACAGAGGAGATGTTCGAGGAGTACCGTTTCTTCTTGAAGAAGCGCGAATATGCCGCATCGACTATTAACCGTTACCTTTGTTGGTTGAGCCGACTGATGTTTCGTGCGGTCTGCAGGAGGATTATCCGCTGCAATCCCTTTGAGAATGCCAGGTATGAGAAGGAGGAAAAGAAGATACGCTTTCTACAAAAGGGCAATGTAATGAAACTTATGACAATGAGGATGAACGACAGGGAAGCAGAGTTGGCACGGCTGATGTTTGTCTTTTCATGCTTCACAGGTATGGCTATCGCTGATATGGAAAATTTGGAATACAAGCATATCCAAACGGCAGCAGACGGACAGAGGTATATCCGCAAGGAGCGTCAGAAGACAAAGGTTGAGTTTGTCGTGCCGTTACATCCCATAGCGGAAGCTATCATCAACTATTATAGGAAAGAGCAGGCAAGAAACGAAGAACAGCAGACGGTGAAAGAAAAAGGCGACAGCCTTGTCTTTCAACCTCATTGCAGTCGTAGCGTGATGGGCAAGAACCTGTGCATCGTGGGTAAGGCTTGCGGTATCAGACAGAGATTGTCGTACCATGTTGCAAGGCATACCTTCGGTACGATGTGCCTTAGCGCAGGAATCCCCATTGAGAGCATTGCCAAGATGATGGGACACGCTTCCATATCCAGCACGCAGATTTACGCGCAGGTAACGGACAAGAAAATTTCGGAAGATATGGACAGGCTCATAGACAAGTACAAAGCAAAGGACAAAAATACCACAAATGTAAATATGGAAGCAGCAACAGACACAAAGACAATTCCGCTTGTTGTCAAATCAAATGGCAGAAAGGAGGAAACAGTATGAATGCGAACAATAACTGCCAAGGAAAGACAGGCGTAAATAGTCTGCGTAGTTATTTTGATTGGGACTGCAATATGCAGGTTATCCGCAAGGGAAACGGGAAGATTGCCATGACAGAGAGTGAACTGGCAAGATTCTTCGGTGTAACGTGGAGAAAACTCAACTATAGGTTGCAAACAATAATAAAATCCTCAAACCTGCATTCCGATGAAAGGAGTGCAGGAGAGGAGAAAATCGTTATCAATGGACAGTTCAAAGGCTATGCACCGCTATATCCACTTCCTATCATCATCGTTCTGTCCTTTATGTTAGACAGCACGGAAGCTCATTTGTTCAGAAAGCATATCTGTCAGGAATTGCAGAATATTGCATTCGTAATAATACCGATATTTTTGTTTGGCAATACAGATAACTGATTACTATTTCCTTTTTCTTTCATTGATTACATCTTACTACATAACTACACTAAGGAGTAAAATAGTGAAAGAAAAGAAATACTGTAGTACGTAAGAGGATTTTCCTGCTACTACTTAAAAACTACATATTACTTCTTTTTATAATCTTTCAATAAAAGCATATTTGTTATTATATTCGTACCTTTGTAAGGTGATTTTCGAAGTAGCATAATATGTCTGTATGTTTCTTTTAAAGTTATCAAAGGTTAAAATAAAGAAAATCTATAAAAATAAGTGCAGTCTTTTAGAGCAAATAGACTCTTTTTAAATATTAAATAAGGAGATGTTCCTTTGCTTAAAATAATATGATACGGATTGACGCTTGCAAAAATGGGGATAAGGAAGCCCTCGGAGAACTCTATACGACATACGCTAATAGACTTTTAGGCGTATGTCGGCATTATGTAAAAGATGATAATTCAGCTCACGATATTTTGCATGATGCATTTATTATAATCTTCATGTCTATCCAAGATTTGAAAGATGAATCAAAATTGGAAGGTTGGATGATAACAATCGTAAGGAATCTATCCTTAAAATATATCCAGAACACAGAAAAAAGAAGCCATACCCCCTTATCTTGCTTGAATATAGAAATTCAGGAAGCAGCATGTGAGGAACAGAAAAAGATAGAGTTCGGACTATTATTGTCAGCGATAGAGTCCTTACCAGAAGGGAATCGTGAAGTTTTCAAGCTCTCAGTCTTGGAAGGTCTTTCCCACAAGGAGATAGGAGAACAGCTCGGCATCAATCCGCACAGTTCTTCTTCCCAGTTGTTCAGGGCAAAGAAAACATTGCGTGCAATGTTGATTAACTATTGGATGCTCTTCTTGCTTCCAATTCTTATACCAGTTTATATATATATCGCTACGAGAGATAAAACTGTTGAGACTTCCGATAACGAACCTACTGCTACAAACACTCATAAGAGTCAATTAAAATATGTTCAAAAAGGATTAGGAACTCTGAAGAAAGAAGAGTCAAAATATTCTACCTCGCCAAGTATCTCTGGTAATGCAGGAAGAGGTTCTGCCGGTGCGATTGTCCCTGAAGGAAATATTGCTTTGCAAGTATCAACAGACAGTGCTAAAATGGAACAACGAATATTATCCTTTAATGTGGATTCTCTGCAAAAACATTTGGCTATAGGTATCAGAACAGACGATTCTTTATACTGCATTCCACAGCCACCACAAGATAAGATGATAGCATTGAATGAAAGAAAGAACTTCAATGTCTGCAATAAGAAGAAGTATCCGTGGACATTCAATTTGGGTTATTCATCTAATGCCGGAGCAAATGGAGCCATGTCCAATTTGAACTACCTATCAGTAGTAGATTACGCTAACGGTGGGGCTTTGGCCAAATTATATACATGGGATGATTATGTAAATTATTTAGTTCGGAACAATGCACTGATGGATTCTGTCGAGAGGGCAAAAATGTCATGGATAGCACTGAATAATGCAACAGAAGGCAACGCTTCCTTAGGTGAGAAGGCGCACCACTACCGCCCCAAAACCTTTAGTTTGTCGCTCAACAAGCAACTAAGTTCCCATTGGACTTTTGGCACGGGATTGACTTACACAAGAATGAAGTCTGATTTTGAGAGTGAGTTTCATGGTGCGACCTTGTTGAAGACCCAGAAGATTGATTATGTGGGCATACCATTGCGATTGACCTATCGTATATGGAGCAAGGGACGATTCAATGCCTATACGACCGGTGGAGTGACATTCGAGATGCCAGTTCACAGTTCACTTGATAAGAAGTATATCATAACGTCTGACTCGTCCTACACGTTAAAGGGTGACATCAAGCCACGTTATCAGTGGTCTGTAAACTTAGGTGCCGGTGTGCAGTACAAGCTATTCAAACCTTTCAGCCTGTATATAGAACCAAATATGTTCTATTATTTTAGAAATGGTAGTAGTCTCGAAACTTACCGTACAGAGCATCCGTTTATCATTACCGTACCATTCGGATTACGGCTTACTTGGTAAATGAAATAAATAGATAAAAAAGTCATAAATATTGTGCAGTCTTTTCGTGGTTTTCTGCTCTTAACAATAAAAGACAAAACTCAAAAGAAAGAATGTACAGTATTTATGACTACATCCACAACGGAATAGTATTTGCCAACAATGTAATACGCAGACGGCATAAGGAACTTACTTCCTTGATGATATATTCCACTACCAACTGCCAGTCACGTTGCAAGCACTGTTCCATTTGGAAGAAACCTACGGAAAATTTAAGATTAGACCACATCATCAAGATAATGAACAGCAAATGTATAACGAAACGCACGACGGTCGGCTTGGAGGGAGGTGAGTTTATCCTTCATCCCGAAGCAGACAAGATATTGGGATGGTTTGACACTCATCATCCTAACTATACGCTGCTGGCTAATTGTCTTGCGGTAAACAAGGTAATATCTGCTGTAAAAAATCATCACCCCAAGCATCTGTATATTTCACTTGACGGCACCAGAGAAACCTATCTCTATATGCGTGGCAGGGATGGATATGATAAGGTTATCGAAGTTATAGAGGCGTGTAGGGATATTGTTCCTATTTCCTTGATGTTTTGCCTTTCTCCGTGGAACTCGTTTGAGGATATGAAGCATGTCATAGATTGCGCTAAGAAATATAGCATAGACGTGCGTATTGGCATTTACAGTACAATGTCATTCTTTGACACGACCAAGGACTTGATGGAAGCCAATGATGATAATTTCATTCGTCAGATACCTTCATCCATACATCAAACGGATGAAAATTTTGATTTTGTGGCCCTATATGACGAATGGAAGAATAACAGGCTGAAACTGAGGTGCCATAGCATTTTCAGTGAGTTGGTCATCCATTCCAATGGTGATGTCCCGTTGTGCCAGAATTTGGACGTGGTCTTGGGCAACACCCATGAGAACACGCTTGACGAGATATTCAATTCAAAGGAAACCTGTAAGATTCAGTGTCAACACTCTAAAACGTGTAATCAATGCTGGATCAACTATCACCGGAAGTATGATATTATCCTGTTAAGGAATCTGGAGAAAATGTTTCCCAAGCGACTGATAGAATTGTTTTACGGGAAATATCAATGGACCAGCAACACGCAAATCACCTATAAGGAACATTTCAAGCAAATAACAGCATAAACTATGGGATATATAGACGAAATCATCGGTAGATACAAGAGTGTGCGGAGCATAAGGGAACTGAACCATATCTACACCCAACGGTATGCTCTTGTAGGTCTTGGCAATCATTGTGTCAGTAACCTGTTGCCTGTGATACAATATCTTCAGTTGCCATTGAAATACATCTGTTGCACCTCGGAGAAGAAAGCCAGGCTGATTTCTCAAAAGTACAAGGGAGTAAAAGGTACGACTTCTTTACAAGACATCTTGAATGATGATACGGTTTCGGGAGTCTTTGTGGCTGCTAATCCACATTCGCACTTTCATATAGCAAACGAAGTCATTAAAGCAGGGAAGTCCTTATTCATAGAGAAACCACCGTGTGAGAACGAGAGGGAACTAAAGTCTTTGACCGATACCGTCAAATTATACGGGTCAAAACATATCGTTGTCGGACTGCAAAGACGTTTTGCCCCAGCCACTCAAATCCTGCAAAAGCGATTGAGAATTGGGAGGGGGCGGCACTATCATTATCGCTATCTTACGGGGTTATACCCAGAGGGTGATGCCCTGCTCGACCTGTTCATCCATCCTCTTGACTATGTTACGTTTCTCTTTGGTAAAGCAAGGGTAAAGGCAGCAGAGGAAATGCGCAGCAAGGATGGTACCCAGACCTTATTCCTTATGTTGGAACATCAAGGTATAACGGGGATGCTGGAACTATCAACAGATTACTCTTGGCAGGATGCACAGGAACAATTAAGTATTAGTACGGACAAAGGACAATATGTATTGGACAGAATGGAAAGACTCGATTTTTCCCCAAGACACTCTGCTATATGGGGAATCCCTTTGGAAAAGGTCTTCCAAAATAATGCAACAGTTGTCAGCCTATACGGAAGGAATGGTTTTGTACCAACGGTTGGGAATAACCAAATTGTGTCACAAGGGTTCTTCTCGGAAATTCAAGCGTTTGCCGATATGGTTGAAAACAGATGCGAGGATAATCATGCCTTTTGCTTGGAAAGTGTCAAGCATGTTTATTCCTTAATGGCAGAAATAAAGAAGTATATGAACATAATTGACGACCACATATTATAATAACTAATTAAATCCAACAAATTATGAAAAGGTATTTTTGTGTATTACAGGCGTTCATCTTCTCGTTGCTGTTTATTGGTTGCAGCAATGAAGATGAGTCTGCTTCAACTCCCACAGTGCAAGCATCGAAAACGGAATTGTTTGCTATAGGGACAGCCCGAATGACAAGAGCCGCTTCAAGCCCCTATCTCTTTACACTTGACAACATCAAGTCTTTCAACGCGCAGACCCGTGAGATTATTTTTCAAGATTTTGAGCCGACAAGTCTGCTCTTTCCCATTTATCGTAACATAGAAATACATTCGTATGGTAAGGTTCTACTCCATATCTCAACGTTTGTGTCATCTTTCAATAGTCAAATCTTCACAGACTTATCATTAGTTTCAGAATCTGGCAAGTTTTATCTGAGTGACTGTTACCCACGCAATATTGAGGACAATAGTCAATATGTTAAAGAGAACAAGGCCATTCAAAAAGCAAAAGAAAAAAGAGCGGCAGAATGGGGAGAGTTTCTCTCAATACTCAAAAAACACGGGAAGTTGATTGAATAGTAAACAGAAATACGTAATAATATAAGCAAGAAATAACTTGTAATTGCGTTTATATAAATATCAACATATAAAATCCTTGTAATTATGAAAAAAGTATTTTACAGCCTAATCCTTTTCTGTGGATTATCTGCATGTTCCTCAGAGAAGGTAGCTCTTGAGCCATTAAGAATTTATGATGTTGCAAATTCTAATTGTAAATTAAGCATCTCTCCGACAGATACACGTCCTGACTTCTATGCAGAAAACAATGCTATTCCAGCAAAATTAAGTATAGAGTTGGACAAAGACGGTATAGCTCAGTGTCTACTGGAAGGTTTGAAAGCCAACTGTTCCGTAAGAAAGATTTATGTGAATATTGCTAATCAAGATAATCAGATAACCCTTATCGTGTACCATAATGTCCTTGATGCACTGGCCGATTGTATTTGCAAATACGACGTTAATTTTAAGATTAGCAAATTGACATCTGGTAATTATAACCTGAAAGTGTACTATGCCAGACCAAACATGAAATATGATGAATCTAATATTGCATATAATGGACAGGTAAATATTGCCCAGAATAAAAAAGTCTCTGTAACATTCAATCCAGAAGTAGGTTTACCTGAAAATTAAAAGTATCTATTCAATACATGGCACTTGGGCTGGTATATATCAACTTAAGTGCTATGTGGCATTGTCAATATTTCAACCTCATCTTATCTTTTTCCCTGTAGCTATTTTTTAGCATTCTCTCTAAATCTGACACCTTATAGAGTATCTTCCCTGCAAACTGCGTGTAAGGGATAATCCTCCTGTCCCGATAGTCCTGCAAGGTGCGGGGGCTGATATACAGCCGCTCGCACACCTCCTTGCCCGTTAGGAAATGTTCTCCACCAAACAGCGGTTTGTGGGTCTGTGCTACTTCCTTAATTCGTTTGCTCACACCGTTGATAGCGGACAGCACCACCTGCATATCGTCAGCCTCCATGTTTAAGTCTCTTACCTGTTCCATAATTCTCTTGTCTTATTTGTTGTCCTTAGATTTGTCTGTATTTGATTTCACTGATTTGATTTCCAACAATCGTTCCACGTCCTCACGCTTGTAATAGCACTTATGCCCGATTTGGGCGAAGGGCAACACTCCCGTATCACGGTAGTGCTGCAAGGTGCGCTTGCTGATGTTAAGCAGCCTGCACACATCACCATTGTGTAGCCAATCGGTGTGCTTGCTCTTTTCTCCGAAAGCCTTGTGGCATGTCTCGGCAAGGCTGAGAATCTCATTTCTCAGTTTTGCCCAATTTGAATCCGTAATGATAAAATATCCCATAGTTTTATTATTATTTTGTTTGTAATTCTGTCTTATTGGTATCGATAATACCTTTGTCCGTCTTGCGCTTCATCGCACGTTTCTGCCTGCAAAAGTAGGGAGTGTTTGCCATACTTCAAAGCACGAGAGAGCAGCAAGGAAATGCAGGGAAAAACAAGGAAAAGACAAAAGGATTGTCGCTCTCTTTCTTTGTCTCTTTACTCCATTTTATCATATCCTTTTAGCCGACGCAATACGATGCGTATTGTAGCAAATTAGCACCTGCCTTTCTTGCATCCTTTACACACTTGTCCTCTTGTTTTGGGCTTAAATCCATACTTTCCAACAGTTTCTTGTCAAAAATCTGTGAGAAATTCATAGCCAATGTACGCAACATTATGCAAGCACTCCCTGAATGCTTGGAAATTTCCTGTTCTCTTCATAACTTCACTCTTGGAAACCAAACCAAGCATATAATGAAAAAGAATGCAGATAAAGGTAAATCGGAGGGAGGAAACAATATGCCCAAGCAAAGGAAGAATTCCTCAAAAAACGGTGAGATAGAAACCTATCTGTCCTCTCGCTATGAGTTCAGATACAACACGGTATTGGGAAGAACCGAGTATCGTGGCAAAAACGATGCTCTGTTCTCAAAAGTGGGTCGTTATGAAATCAACACGCTCCGAAGGGAGATAGACAACGACATCGGGATTATTACATCTTCCGATAATCTCTATTCCATCATCGAGAGCAGTTTCTCTCCACGCATTAACCCCATACAGGAGTATTTCAAGGGGTTGCCATTGATAGATATAGGCAATAGTAACCGTGATTGTGGAAATGATGTTTCCCTTTCACTGAAAGCCATTCACGACTTGGCAAGTTGCGTTGCCGTGCGCAACTCCGACAAATGGCTACCATACCTCACCAAATGGCTCGTGGCAGTGGTCGCCAATGCCATGGACGACCGTGAGTGCCGTAACCACACCTGCCTTGTGCTCACAGGCGATCAGGGCAAGTTCAAGACCACGTTCCTTGACCTGCTCTGTCCACCTGCCCTACATGGTTACAGCTACACGGGCAAGATATATCCGCAGGAGAAGGACACACTTACCTATATCGGACAAAATCTCATCGTGAACATCGACGACCAGCTCAAAGCCCTCAACAAACGGGATGAGAACGAACTGAAGAACCTCATTACCTGCCCGATGGTCAAATACCGTATGCCCTACGACAAGTATGTCGAGGAACATCCCCACTTGGCAAGTTTCGTGGCATCGGTGAACGGCAACGACTTTCTGACAGACCCGACAGGCAGCAGACGGTTTCTGCCTTTTGAAGTGTTGTCCATAGACATCAACAAGGCAAAGGCTATCTCTATGGATGCCGTCTATACCGAAGCGAAAGCCCTATTAAATGCAGGTTTCCGCTATTGGTTTGACGATGATGAGATAGCGGAGCTTTATAAAGCGAGTGAGGAATTCCAAGTGCAGACCGCAGAAATGGAACTGCTGCTCCGCTGTTTTGAGAAACCTACGGAGGATAATCCCAACTGTACCTATATGACCACCACAGAAATAATCACCTACTTAGGCTACTATACGCATCATCCCTTATCCTTGAAGCACATGGGTGAAGCCTTGAAAAGAGCAGGCTTTGAGAAAGTGAGCAAGAGGCGTGAGGGCGGCAGTCCCATCTATGTATATAAGGTAAGGAAGATTCTTCCTTGTCCCTTGCCAAGTTATTGCAGCAACCAAATGTAGTAGCCGTATGTCGTAAGTTCGTAGTATGACTTGGTACTACAAAAATATATTGTAAATCAATTACTTAACTTAAAATAGTATGTAGTAAGAAGAAAGATGAAAAAGTTTGGAGGGGAAAAACTTTGGAAAAGGTAAAACCACAAAAACAGACAAACATAAATAATTATCATTCAACCCATTAATGTATCAAAACAATGAAAGAAGAAGATTTATCACGTATCAAGCGATACCCCATCGTGGAGTATCTCGAAAGGAAAGGCATCAAGCCTGTACGTAGGACACCTTCCTATGCGCTGTACCGCTCACCACTCAGGGAGGAAACGCATCCGAGCTTCAAGGTGGACACAGAGAAGAACCTTTGGATAGATTATGGCGAGGGACGGGGCGGAAGCATAATCGACCTCTGTATGCGTATGGAGGGCTGCACGCTATCGGAAGCCATCCGTCATTTGGGGCAGAACGCTCCCGATGATGGTACCTATAGTTCTTGTAATGGCTTCGCACCAAACAACACCCAGCCTGTGATGGCTGTAAATGGAGCAAGGAGACTGATAGAAATATCAGACACTCTGCCACCACATTTTCAGGAGTACCTTACAAAGGTGCGTTGCATCAACTTGGAAAAGGCTATGCCATTCCTCAAGTGTGTCAGCTATGAGGTAAGGGGCAGGCGCTATCAAGCCATCGGCTTTGCCAATCTCTC
>ERZ773006.220-NODE-220-length-31192-cov-9.45493_pt1 | contig 31192 bp, 26 predicted proteins | sample MGYA00580843_ERZ773006 | MGnify/ENA primary metagenome ERZ773006 (study PRJEB29015, sample SAMEA2738011) | human oral metagenome | biome: human oral; feature: human-associated habitat; material: dental | place: China | collected 2052 ...
CTCTCTCCGCAATTTCTTTCTCTTTTGCAGATTGCTTGGCAATGAGCCTGTCCATATCCTCCGAAATCTTCCTGTCCGTCACCTGCGCGTAAATCTGCGTGCTTGATATGGAGGCGTGCCCCATCATCTTGGCAATGCTCTCAATGGGTATTCCTGCACTTAAACTCATTGTACCGAAAGTGTGCCTTGCCATATGATAGGACAACCGTTCTCTGATACCGCAAGCCTTGCCCACAATGCACAGGTTCTTGCCCATTACGCTACGGCTGCAACTACGGGGGAAGACAAGGCTGTCGCCTTTTTCTTTCACCGTCTGCAGTTCTTCGTTTCCCTCCTGTTCTTCCCAACAATGGCGGATAATGGCCTCCGCTATTGGATGCAGCGGCACAACGAACTCCACCTTTGTCTTTTGACGTTCCTTTCGGATATACTTCCTCCCGCCCGCTGCCGTTTGGATATGCCCATATTGCAGAGTTTCCATATCAGCGATTGCCAGTCCCGTAAGACAGGAAAAGACGAACATCAGCCTTGCCAATTCCGCCTCGCTGTCATTCATTTTCATTGTCGCAAGTTTAGCAACTTCACTCTTTTGCAGGAAGCGTATCTTCTTTTCTTCTTTCTCATACTTGGCATGCTCAAAAGGATTGCAGCGAATAATCCTCTTGCTGACCGCACGGAACATCAGCCTGCTCAGCCAGCAGAGATAGTTGTTGATGGTCGTTCCCTTTAATCCGCGCTTTTTGAGAAAGAAGCGATATTCCTCAAACAAGTCCTCCGTAATGGTGGAAATGGATATGTCCTGCAATCCTTTATCTTCCACAAACTCACGGAGGTTCTTGTCAGAATGGGACAGATTCAGATAAGTTCCCTCCGCCCTTGACTTTCCAACGCTTTCCTTGAGTGCTTGCAGCTCCGCCCTGCTCATGGCAAGGAGGGTTGACGGATTCTCTGTTATGCCTTGCAGGTGGTTCTTGATAAGTTCAGCACTTACCACTCCGTCCCTTGTCAGTATATCCTGATAGGTCTTTTCCACAATTTCCCTGAACTCATGGAGTCTTTGATTGGTTTTCCTGTCTGTCGTCAAGCCCTGCTTGGTGTTCCACTCGGAGGGATTGCATTCTTCGCCCGTGGTAATGGTTGTGCTTTTTCCGTCTATGGTGATACGGCATAGAATGGCGGTATTGCCATCTGCCTTAATTTTCTGTCTGTTGATATAGAACATTATCTTGAATGTACTTCTCATTGTCTTGATGCTTTAATGTTTTGATTGATTGGATGAAAAAAAATAAGATGATGAGACTTTATCGTTAGATAGTCAGCTGCATATCACCTGTAAAAGAGAGGAAAAGGTCGAACTCCTCAAAAAGTTTCAGTGGAGTTACTTTGGCATAGCGTTCCGTCATGCTTATGTTGGAATGTCCCAGCATCTTGCTTACCGTTTCAATAGGCACACCCTGTTCAAGCGTGATGAGTGTTGCAAAGGTGTGCCTTGCGGTATGAGTGGTAAATGGAAACGATATGCCTGCACGAAGCCGCAGGGCTTTCAGACAGGTCTGATAGCTCTTGTACTTGATATAGGGAAGCAGTGTTTCCCTTTCATCGCAGTGAAACCTCTCTATCAGCCTAATGGCTTCGGGCAATAACTTGATACGGCAGGGTACGCCTGTCTTGTGGCGGTTGAATTTCAGCCACATTTTGCCTTCATCATCACGGACAAGGTGGGACTTGCTCAGTTCCATCAGGTCGCAATAGGCTGCACCAACATAGCAGGCAAAGAGGAATATGTCCCTTGCCGTTTCCATTTCTTCCTCCAAATCCTCAAAGCAGAGAGCCTTCAGCTTTTCCAACGCTTCCTTGTCGAGTGCCTTGGGGAGTTTCTTGTTGCCCTTTGATATCTTAACCTTGTCAAAAAGGAGCGTGTCTGCCAATCCCTCACGGTATGCCAATCTGCATACCGTCTTCAAATGCGTGGCTACATTATAGAACGTGCTTTCCTGAAAACCACACTCACCTAAGAAATACTGCTGGAACTCATGGATAAAATCCTCTGTAAGTTGCGAGAATGCCAAGTCCGAAACCTTGTACTTCCGTTGAATAAACTTCTGTAAATGTATCCGGGTGGAGTGGTAGCCGTGTATGGCTCCTTCCTTGATGTCTATACCTACATGGTTTTCTTTTTCCTTGATGAGTATGTCCAGCCTTTCGATGAGCATGCACCGTGTCTGCACGCTGCCCTGAAACTGCTCCTTCACATCGGTTGCGTCAAACGGGCATCCTTTGGAGAGCAGGGACTGATAAGCAGACTGAACGGACAGCAACAGGTTTTCCAACCTGCTGTTCACTTCCACCGCCTCACGGCTCTTTCCGTCCATTCGGCTCTCACGGGGATTCCACAAATCGGGATTGCAGGAGAGTTTGCAACTGAACTGGGCAATGGAACGGTCGATGGTTATCCGCCCCATAATCGGGGCTTTGCCCGACTTGTCAAGACCGCTCTTTTTGAGGTAGAGCAACACCTTCATTTTTCCTTGTTTCATACGCTTTAATTTCTGTGGGCAAAGTTACCCGAATTAAAGCGTTCCTCACTTACGCAGAAAACTGCCGACCGAAGCAACAGCCACACGAGCGAAAATAATTCAGTTACCGAATATTACTCCATCGTTACCTATGCTAGAATCGGGTAACGTTCTGGTAACTGAACTTCTGCCTAAATCTGCATATTGCTGCCCTTTTTGAAAGAGGCAGTTTTATGCAAATTGTTCCGTTTCCTGCTTATTATCAGTCAGTTTACACCAACTTCGATTTTACTTCATTTTCTTTGATTAGTTGGACCTCAAAAGGGCGTTAGTAACGTTCTAAATGAGCATCAGTTGCAAGTCAATCAGGCACCTTTTAGAAGCTAAAAGGGCATGTGTTGCCTTGCGTTGCATGAAAACAGTTTACAAATACCGATGACAGAGGAATAAGTTGTCTGTAGAAGACGGAAAGACCTGCTGATGGACAGGCATCGCATCAATTCGCCTTTACTGCATTTTATCTTGCCATTCATCCTCCTTTGCAATACCAGCCAATTCTGGACGGCCATACCGTGCAAGCGCATAAGCCTTTAACCTTCCAACCTACGCATTTAACGGAAGAAACTTTTTTTATACCAACTTGTCAATAACCCATGAAAAGCGTTGTACAAACAGCTGCGTGCTGATACAGGGAAGCCTGAGCTCTGATGGCTAGGGCGGAAAGGGCTTCCGTTACCGGGAATGGACGACGCCCGTGCCTGCTACCCTTCATCTGGCAGGAAGACATCGCCTTCCAGCGCAACAATGGCATCGATACGAATCAGCCCGCCATCCTCCATCTGTATCATGCGTCCATCGTCATGAATCTCCTTGACGACTCCCTTTGCGACCACATAAGTTCCGCCGGCCTTACGTGCATCCGGCTGGAAATATGTGATCGAGACGACCGGATGCCCTGCCAGACGTGTGGCGAGTTCGAAGAGTCTCCGGTCGAGCAGGCGGCGGCCATCCTCCTCCAGTTCCACTTCCGGCACCGTCGGACGCGCCGTCTCGGCGATCGCTTCTCCGTATCCGGCAAGAGTGGCAAAGGGGGCAAACTGCGCTGCACGGTTATAAAGGCTCATCTGCAGATGCCGCTTCGAGACATGATGGGGAAGATGGAGAATGTCATCATAACTGCCTGTCATGCCTTATGCCCTCCTATCTGTCCGTTTCGTTCCCTTGCCGTAGAGCCTTCTTCAAAGTTCAGGCCCCGGAGCAGGGCATTCTTGCCGAACTTGTGCTTGATGTTGATGATGGTCTCCTGCATCCTCCGTTCACGGGCATACCGTTCCGCTTCGGCCAGCCTTTTCTTTTCCTCCATCTCATGATCCGTAAACAGATCCAGTTCGACAGGCCCGGCCGCCTGCCTCACCTGTGCTTCACGGATCACATGACTGGCAGAGATATTCAGCCTCCTGATGAGCAGTCTGCGGTCTACGATCTCATCATAAAGGGCAAGGACAGCTTTACCGATCTGCTGTGAGGAAGATGTGAAGTGAGGAAGACGAGCTGTACCATGGACGCTCTTCGGAACTTTACGCCCATACCAGTCGACAGAAACCGGACCGGCATATCCGCAGCCTGCCGGGGAGGTCAGGCTCTCACGGTCGTACCCCACAGAGAGGACAAGCTGGCCTGCCACACAACGCTTCTCCACAAGATCCAGGGCAATGGCATCCGCCATCTCCTGCACGACGACCCTCGCCTTGCGGAAGGGGTAAGCCGCCTGCAGCACCTGTCCGCTGCTCATCGAATTACTTTCCGGGCGATAGACCTTCACCATCTCCATCGTGCAAGGTTCCCAGCCCCAGGCATGGTCGATAAGAAGTTCGGCATTGACACCGAAGAGCCGGTAGAACAGTTCTTCCTGCTCGATGGAGCAGCGTGCAATCTTCCCCATCGTGTCAATACCGTATGCGTCTAACCGCTGTGCGATTCCCCTTCCGACACGCCAGAAGTCGGTCAGCGGCCGATGACTCCAAAGTTCCTCCCGGTAGCTCTGCTCGTCCAGTTCGGCTATGCGCACACCGTCCTTGTCGGCAGGGATATGCTTGGCGACAATATCCATCGCCACCTTGCAGAGATACATATTCGTACCGATGCCTGCCGTCGCCGTGATTCCTGTCTCCCGCAATATGTCACGGATCATCTTCCTTGCCAGCTCATGCGCCGTCATCCTGTAACTGTAAAGATACGACGTGGCGTCGATGAATACCTCGTCGATCGAATAGACATGGATATCCTCTGGTGCGATATACCTCAGGTAAATCTCATATATCCGTGCGCTTTGCCGGATGTAATGCGCCATCCTCGGGACTGCCGCAATGTAATCTACTTCCCAATCGGGATGCCGCTCCAGTTCCTTTGCATCGTATGACTTCCCCGTGAAGGCTTTTCCTGCCAAGGCACTCCGCCTGCCGTTGACCTCCCGCAGGTGCTGCACCACCTCAAACAGACGTGCGCGTCCGGGGATGCCGTATGCCTTCAGCGAGGGCGATACGGCCAGGCAGATCGTTTTCTCCGTCCGGCTGACATCCGCAACGACAAGATGGGTGGTCAGTGGGTCAAGTCTACGCTCGGCACACTCCACACTGGCATAGAACGATTTGAGGTCTATGGCAATGTAAGTTCTTGTGGATGAGGATTCTGATGAATACATAATTGGTACTGAAAGCTAGAGCAGCCAGAAGAACCAGAGAGCCGGAAGAAGTCAAAGGAATCAGGCCGACAACATCTCCGCTCCGCCCGGACATCTCCTACACATCAGCAGATGAAAGCAATGGCTTACCTCCTTCAACACCTTTAGCTCTTCCCGACTCCCGTAATCAACGCTGATAATCTTTCGCCGTGTAGGTCACATCAAACAATACCTTCGAAGGTGCTTTCTCTGAGTGATAAGTATAGCGGAAACTGAAGCCGGCATCCTTATATCCCTTTGTTCCCGGGTCAGCCTTCAAGGCTTCGCCCAGGGCTCTCCGCAGTTCTGCCTTTTTCGAGGTGACGGCCTTCTCATTGTCTGCAACCCCCAGCAGCGTATGATAATAATGGATTGTACGGGACGACGGTTCGAACACCATACTGTCCATCCTCGTGTTGTTCACATCGGGTGTCGGACATTTTCTCTCCGTATATTCCTTACATTCTCGTGCCGCCCTGTCCTCCAGGCTACGATGGCAGGAGGAGAAAGCAAGCAACAGAGCAACTGTATAAAGCAAGTGTTTCTTTCTCATTCGACGGATCTTAAAGCGGGGACGGGAAAGCTGTGCAAAGCTGTTTAGTCACACGTCATCCCACCTCGTATATGCGTTGCAAAGTTAACAAAAAATAGTCAATTTCTTACTTTCCCGTTATCAATTCTCGGCAAAAATGAGTATATTTGCACTTTGAAAACAGAGACAAATAGATGAATCACATAAGAAATTTCTGCATCATTGCCCATATCGACCATGGAAAGTCAACTCTGGCCGACCGTCTACTTGAATACACACAGACAATCAAGATCACGGAAGGGCAGATGCTCGATGATATGGATCTGGAGCGTGAACGCGGCATTACCATCAAGAGCCATGCCATCCAGATGGAGTACACTTCAGGCAAGGAAAAATATGTACTGAACCTCATTGACACGCCGGGACACGTTGACTTTTCCTATGAAGTGTCGCGAAGCATTGCCGCATGTGAAGGGGCTTTGCTCATCGTGGACGCGACACAGGGTGTACAGGCCCAGACCATCTCCAACCTTTACATGGCCATCGACCACAATCTGGAAATCATCCCTGTCATCAACAAAATAGATATGCCCAATGCCATGCCGGAGGAGGTAGAAGATGAAATCGTTGACCTCATCGGATGTGATCCGGAAGACATCATCCGGGCCAGCGGCAAGACAGGTGAGGGCGTACCGGAGATTCTCGAAGCCATCGTCAAGCGGATTCCGGCACCTGAAGGAGACGTGAAGGCACCGCTGCAGGCGCTCATCTTCGATTCCATCTTCAATTCGTTCCGGGGCATCATCACACTCTGCAAGGTAGAGAATGGTGTCATAAGAAAAGGCGACAAAGTGAAGTTCGTACAGACAGGGATGGAATATACGGCAGACGAGGTGGGAGTGCTGAAGATGGATATGGTACCTGCCCCACAGCTGTCTACCGGCGAAGTAGGATACATCATCTCGGGTATCAAGAACGCTACCGAGGTGAAGGTAGGCGATACCGTCACCCACATCGAGCATCCCTGCCGGCAGGCGATTGAGGGCTTCCAGGAAGTGAAGCCGATGGTTTTCGCAGGTGTCTACCCCATCGACCCGAACGACTATGAGAATCTCCGCGCCTCCCTGGAGAAACTGCAGCTCAATGACGCCTCGCTCACCTTCCAGCCTGAAAGTTCGCAGGCACTGGGCTTCGGCTTCCGCTGCGGCTTTCTGGGACTGCTCCACATGGAGATCATCCAGGAGCGGCTCGACCGTGAGTTCAACATGGATGTCATCACCACTGTTCCTAATGTAAGCTATAAGGTTTACGACAAACAGGGGAACGTGAAGGAGGTCCACAACCCGTCCGGACTGCCGGACCAGACGATGATCGACCATATAGAGGAGCCTTACATCCGGGCTTCCATCATCACTTCCAGCGATTATATCGGCCCCATCATGACGCTCTGCCTCGATAAGAGAGGTGAACTCGTCAGTCAGAACTACGTGAGCGGAAACCGGCTGGAACTCATCTTCATGATTCCTCTGGGCGAGATCGTGATTGACTTCTACGACAAACTGAAGAGCATTTCCAAGGGCTATGCCTCCTTCGACTATCACATCGACTCGTTCCGACCGTCGAAGCTGGCGAAACTCGACATACTGCTGAACGGAGAGCCGGTCGATGCCCTGTCCACCCTGACGCACGAGAGCAATGCGGTCGTCTTCGGCAGAAGGATGTGCGAGAAACTGAAGGACCTGATTCCACGCCAGCAGTTCGACATCGCCATCCAGGCGGCCATCGGCGCCAAAATCGTGGCGCGCGAGACCGTAAAACAGGTACGGAAGGATGTGACAGCCAAGTGTTACGGAGGTGACATCAGCCGCAAGCGTAAACTGCTGGAGAAACAGAAGAAAGGCAAGAAGCGCATGAAGCAGATCGGGAATGTACAGGTTCCACAGAAAGCATTCCTCGCCGTATTGAAGCTGGACTAAAAGACAAAAGAGAAACAAGAAAGGAAAGGAAAGATGAAAGAATTGGTCAACGACACAAGAGATATAGCACGTGAACTTGCACGGAAATACAGTACGATGACCCATGACGAACTGGACGTATTGGAAAGTATCCTTGTGCCCATGAAATTCGCCAAAGGACAGATGATTCTGAGTGAAGGAGAGACCTGCCGCCATTTCTATTACATAGAGCGGGGGCTTATACGCCAGTTCTACTTCAAGAACGGAAAGCAGATTACCGAGCACCTGGGAGAAGACAGGACCATCTTCATGTGCATCGAGAGCCTGTTCCGTGAAGAACCTACGAGATTGCAGGTGGAAGCGTTGGAGCCGACACAGGTATATGCACTGCCCAAACAGAAGCTGGAGCAGGTGGCTCTCCACAATGTGAACATTCAGATTCTCTACCGTAAGATACTGGAGGAGAGCCTCATCACCTCACAGATCCACGCCGACCTCGTACGCTTTGAGACGGCACAGGCACGTTACAAGCGGATGTGCAAACTCAACCCGCAGGTTGTCCTACGCGCTCCGCTGGTCTATATAGCCAGCTATCTGCAGATGACTCCCGAGACCTTGAGCCGTGTCCGTTCGTCAACACTGCTGGATGACTAAGCTTGCGCCCGGGAAGTCCTGCATTGCCATTCCCGTCCGATGAGCCCCCTGTCCCGTCTGTCCTCTCTTTCTTGGCACGCCGCCTGCCGAGCCTATCCTCAGCCGACATAGCCTCTATGCGGACTGCGAAGAGACTACTGAACACACCGTATCAAAGCAGAGGTCACGATGTCTGCGAAAGCTGGCAGCGGTTCATCCGCATTCGGACGGAAGACGCGAAGAGCGGACGATGTTGATGCCGACGGCAGCACCCGTTGCGGATTCTTTCAGAATCGGCTCTAAAAGAAACAACAAATCCTTCTACCCCGCATCACTTGCTGAGGTAGAAGGATTTTTTCATGTGGTTTTGTATCTTCGTAGACTGGGCCGGGATTATGACAACGGTCACATTCCGTTCCTACGGAAGCCATTGCGGGGTTACCGGGTATAGAGAAATCGCTTGATAGACTTCTTGGGTGTCTTCTCGAACTCCTCTTCCTGAATGCGAATCTCCGCTACTTTACAGTAGGCAGGCACGATGGTGTTCAACTGCGTGCGGTTTTCCTCCATGATGCTCTTGATGTCCTCCGCATTCAGTCCGAGGTTCTGGGCTTCATCGTAATCGGGATGTACCAGTGCGATGAGCTTTTCCCCTTTCTGTATCACCAGGCACTCATTGACCAGAGGCAGGGAGTTCAGCTTGTCTTCAATCTCCTCCGGATAGATGTTCTGGCCGTTGCTGCCCAGCAGCATATTCTTCGAGCGTCCTTTGATAAACACATTACCGTCCTCATCCATCAGACCGAGGTCACCCGTATGGAACCATCCGTCCTTGTCGATCGTACGGGCAGTGTCCTCCTCGTTCTTATAATAGCCCAAAAGGACATTGGGACCTTTCGTAAGGATTTCACCCGGCACATGGGCAGGGGCTGTACTGTCAATCCGGACTTCCTGATGGAGGGCGGCCTGTCCGCAGGATCCCTGTTTGAAGGTATGCCAGTCACGGTAACAGATAATCGGGCCGCACTCCGTCGCACCATACCCTACGGTATAGGGGAAATCTATACGGCGAAGGAAACTTTCAATCTCACCATTCAGGGCTGCACCGCCGATGATTATCTCATACAGGTTGCCGCCGAAAGCCTGATAGACCTGCTCACGGATCTTCTCACGGACTTTCTTGTTGATTACCGGCATATTCAGCAGGAGACGCATACGGTTGTTCTGGATCTTCGGGAACACCTTTTTGCGGATGATCTTCTCGATGACCAGCGGTACGGCAATCATGATGACCGGTTTCACCTCCAGCAACGCCTGGGAGATGACGGCAGGCGAAGGGATGCGCGTCAGGTAGAAGATGTGAACCCCTGAAAGGAACTCGTAGAGGAACTCAAATGCCATGCCATACATGTGTGCCATCGGCAGGATGCTGATCACGTTGCAGCCCGGCTTCACGATATTGCCCAACACGTGCTTTGCGAAGTCGGAATTGCTCCACAGGGAACGGTAAGGCAGCATCACTCCCTTCGAACGCCCCGTCGTACCGCTCGTATAATTGACAAGTGCCAGTTCGTCGGGACTCTGCTCACGGTAATAATGTACATGTTCCGGGCGGAAATACTTCGGATAACGTTTCCCGAATTCTTCATTCAGATGCTCGCGGGCATAAGTAAGCCGGTCCGTACGGCTCACAACCAGGGAATAATCAGGTATATAGATGACTCCCTCCAGTCCCGGCATCTTCGTCGCATCGACCTGTGTGACGACCACGTCGCCGACAAAGAGCAGCTTGGCATCAGAATGGTTCACTATATTGTGAATCTGCTCGGGCATGAACTCATGCAGGATCGGTACAGCCACCGCCCCATAGGTGATCACCGCCAGAAATGCAGCGGCCCAGGCCGAAGAGTTGCGTCCGCAAAGCGCAATCTTGTCGCCCCGGTGCACGCCACTCGCCTCGAACATAATATGCAGTTTCTCGATCTTTCTGGCTACATCATGATACTGGAGGGTCTTGCCTTTATAATCCGTAAGAGCATCAAGGTCCCAATGCTCAATGATACTCTTCTCTACTAATTCATTAAAACTCGGAATATGTTCCATTGCACATTTTTTCAATCTATGTGCAAAGGTACATACTTATCCGCACATTTCAAAATATAATGTGCAGAAATATACGATGCCCAGGCGATAATCTGCCTGTTACAGCAACAAGATCCACAGAACGGACAACAGAAAGAAAGAATGTACAGAAAGAACGGGCCGAAACGGAAAAAACATTCTGCCTCCCACTTCTTTCTGTACATCAGTTATTTCCGCAGCACCTGCCGCATCCGGACTTACGGCCTGGGGACCTCCTGATAGAGATAGCGCTTGATGCTTTTCTTCGGGGTCTTGGCGAACTCCTCGTCACGCAGTTCGATGGAGGAGAGATGGCAGAAGGACGGGAGGGAATTGTTCAGTTCGATCCGGTTCTGTTCCATGATGTCCTGCAGATCGGAGGCAGAGAAGTTCATCTCTTTCGCCTCTTCCATCTCCGGATAAACCAGTCCCACCAGTTCATTGCCACGCTGAATGATGACAGACTCGCTTACCATCGTCATAGAGTTCAGTCTGTCTTCTATTTCTTCGGGGTAGACATTCTGCCCGTTTGAACCTAAAAGCATGTTCTTGATACGCCCGCGGACAAACACATGGCCGTCTTCGCTCATCGTGGCAAGGTCGCCTGTATGATACCAGCCGTCAGCATCGAGCACGGCTTCTGTCGCTTCCACATTCTTATAATAACCCAGCATGACATTCTCGCCCCTGGCAAGGATCTCGCCCGGAATACCGGCAGGATCAGGACTTGCTATCTTCACTTCCATGTTCACGACCGGTGTTCCGCACGAACCCGGACAGAAGTCCTTGTAATCGCTGTAAGTAATCATCGGCCCCGTTTCCGTCGCACCATATCCGCTGGTAATCGGGAAATCTATTCCCGTCAGAAAGTCCTCTATCTCCTTGTTGAGGGCGGCTCCGCCGGTCATCACCTCATACGCATTGCCTCCGAAGACCTCCATCACCATGGCACGGATCTTTTCCTTCACCTTCTTGTTCACCATGGGCATCATCAGCAACATCCTCGTCGCCTTGTTCTGTATCTTTGGGAACACCTTCTTGCGGATGATCTTCTCAACGACCATCGGGACAGCCACGACGATCGCCGGATGGATGTCAGCACAAGCCTGGGCAATCAGCGAAGGGCTCGGCAGGCGGGTGAGGAAGAACAGATGGCTGCCGAAGCAGAACTCGCTCAGGAACTCACAGATCATACCGTACATATGCGCCATCGGCAGCATGCTGAGCACATTGCTTCCCGCCTTGATGTGCGGCTTCAGTGCCTCTATGGTCCAGTCCAGATTGCTGCGGAGAGAACGGTAACTCAGCATGACCCCCTTGGAGAATCCCGTGGTGCCGCTGGTATAATTGATCAATGCAAGATCGTCCGGCGCATCCTTGAAGTAGTCTACGTGTTCTGCATGAAAATATTTCGGATACCTGTGTCCGAACATCGCATTGAGATGATCGCGTGCATAGGTCAGTGTTTCCGAACGTGAGAGGATCAGGGAGTTGTCCGGCAGATAGACGATTCCCTCCAGAAGCGGCATCTGTTCCCCGTCAATCGTAGTGGCAACCACGTCACCGACGAAGAGCAGCCTCGCTTCAGAATGGTTCACGATATTGTACACCTGTTCCGGTTTGAACTCGTGCTGGACGGGGACTGCCACAGCGCCAAATGTAAGCGTGGCGAGAAAGGCGACCGCCCATGCCGATGAGTTCCGCCCGCAGAGAGCGACCTTGTCTCCCCGTTTCAGACCGCTGTTTTCAAAAAGAATGTGCAGTTTCTCTATCTTGCGGGCTACGTCACGGTACTGCAGCGTAGCGCCCAGATAGTCTGTAAGGGCATCCTTGTCCCAGTTATCCTTGATGCTACTCTCTATGTATGCGTTAAAACTTATTACAGGCTCCATTGCACAAAAATATGATTCGCGTGCAAAGGTAAACAAATTCCTGCACAGATACAAATACTTTGTGCAGGAAATTTCGTCTCCACCGGATTGTCCCGGCGATTGTTCCGGCAATCGCCTTCAGCCATGTCCCGGACAAACCGCATGGTCTTACCGGGAGGATGAAACATGGGAACACCATTCCCAACCGGTTGGGAATGGTGTTCCCGACGGCCGGTACCTCTATTCCCGACGGCCGGGAACATCATTCCCAATTGACAAAGAGCAACAGACTCCTGCTGCGGTCAAGGCATGATGAGAAAATCCAACACTGTCCCGCCGTCGCCGGCAGGTTCTAAAAAGTTTCTCTGACGGCCTGCCCTGGACCAGGCTCAATAGTGTTTCCTTGCACGGTCCATCTCCCTCCGGTCCTCCTTCTCCTTCAGCGTCTGACGCTTGTCGTACTCCTTCTTGCCTTTCGCCAGTGCTATATCCACCTTGGCACGTCCATGCTCGTCTATGAAGATCAGGGTCGGAATGATGGTATAGCCCGGTGTCTTCGACTCGGCCTCGAGGTTTCGGATCTCCCTGCGTGTCAGCAGCAGTTTGCGCGGACGTCTGGCTTCATGGTTAGCGTATGAGCCATAGAAATAAGGAGAGATGTTCATCCCCTGTACCCACATCTCCCCTCTGCTGATGGTACAGAAAGAATCGACCAGCGAGGCCTTGCCGGCACGGATCGACTTGATCTCTGTCCCCGTGAGAACAATTCCCGCCGTGAAGGTATCAACAAAGAAATACTCGAATGAGGCCTTCTTGTTCCTAATCTGCACGGGGGATTTCTTTCTTCTTTCCTGTTGTTCCTTGTTCATTTTTCAATCGTGGCGAAATTTTCAATATGATCATCGATATAAGCGGCTACCAGGGCTGTCCAATGCTCCTCATTGACAATAAATTCATCATCATACTCATCAAACTCGGGCATCTGTTCATACAAAGCCATGAAATCATCATCAGAAACTACCGCCTCGATCTTTTCATGATACATATCATAATATTTCCTCGCATGGCGGATGTGCCTGTAAAGATCATCAAGTCCCCACCCCCGTATGGCGACAGCAAAGGGATTCTTGAAAATGAATGCTCCATAGCCGTTGTAAATCAGCTGGATATAACCGCCATCCATCACTTCCTGATGAAGATAGCTCCATGCCAACAGGGTAATCTGGTCGGACGTGAGCTGCTGCATGGCCTCCAGCGTCAGACTGTGGTCTATCGCCTTGTCGACGGCATCAATAAAGACACGGACAAAACTGTCCATTCCTTCTTCTACGGCTTTGCGTATATCGCTTTCTTTGATTTTTACTTCCATCATCATGCTTGTCCTGCAAATGTTATCATGCTTCTATGGGTATATTCTGTCAAGGGGGGTGAAACCTGACCCTATGAACCACCCTGCCAGGATGTCCCCATGTTTCCGATGCACCGGAAAATATACTGCAAATTTACATAAAAACGGTGATTTATAAGTCCGCTGGATGAAGAAAATGCTTCTTCTTCAGAGAAAAGACAAGATATTTTATGGATTGAACTTCCAATATCCCTGAAAAGAAAAAAGTCTGCCCAGAGTTCTGGGCAGACTTCTATATTCTGACTTGTCCTTCCGGTTTATTCGTCAACCGGCTTGAAATCATCCTTGCCGACACCGCACAGAGGACATACCCAGTCGTCTGGAAGATCCTCAAAAGCTGTACCCGGCGCTATGCCGCTGTCTGGATCGCCGGCCTCCGGGTCGTAAATATACCCGCAGGTCTCACATTCATATTTCTTCATAATGTTTTTGTTGTTAAATATTATCTTTGATCATTTATCGGGCGCAAAGTTATAAGTATTCTGCAAAAATTACAAGTTTACAGCGTTAAAAAATGTCATCCGATTACATCGTCAACGAGAATTTCTACAAACGGGACACTCCTGTCGGCAAAGCGCGGTCATCGCTTCCTGTCAGGCATCACCCATGCAGTTCATACACTTCACTGGGTATTTTCCGCTTCAGCACATCAAGCAGGAAATCCTTTCCCGCAATGACGCCCCTGTCGCGCAGCACAGCCTCGACCGTCTTTTTGGCTAGTTCAGGGTGGTTGTTCTCATCGCTCAGATGGCACAGCCATACATGGTGCAGTCCCGGGGAGGCATTCTCTACCAAGGCCTCGGCGCAGGCTTCATTGCTCAGATGTCCGTTAGGACCGCTGATGCGCACCTTCAGATGGCGCGGATAAGGGCCTGCCTCCAGCTTCTCCGGCTCATGGTTGGCTTCTATCACCAGATAGTTCGAGATGGAGATGTAATGGGCGATTTCCTCTGTAATATGCCCGCAATCAGTTACCAGCGTAAAGCGTATGCCCCCCTGTACTATTGAATAGCCCACACAGTCGGTACTGTCATGGGGCACACCGAAAGGGGTAACGGCAAATTCCCCGATTTTGATTTCTTCACCCTTGGCAAGGCACATCGCCAACGCCTTGTCGATTTTGCGCCTCACGCACCAGTTCTGGCTGATACCCCGATGGATGTCCTCTGTCGTATATACCGGAAGCTGCAGATCACCGCTGATAGAACCTACCGACTTCACATGGTCGGCATGGTCGTGGGTGATAAGCACATTGTGAACCATTTTCATTTGCAGACCGTAGTTGTGGAAATGCTTCTTTAGAGAACGAATACCGACCCCGCAGTCGATCATCAGACAATCGGTGCCTGTGTAGAGAAGATAGCAATTCCCACTACTACCACTGCCGAAAGATAAAAATTTCAGCATTATATTATTCTTTTAGGCAAATGTAATAAAAGATATTCGACGGGCAAAACCGACAATAACATTTACCGAACATTACCACTTGATTTTAGGAATAATTAAACATAAATGCCCGCAGAAAGATTCAAAAAGGAAGTCCGACAGCAAAATGAAATGTAAAATCCCGTTTCAGATTCGGATGCCACAGGGCATAATGATCGTTCCGGTCGGCATAAGCCGGATTGACGGCCTTCATGCCTCCGTCGAAACGGAGGATGAAATAATCGAAGTTCAACCGCAAGCCGAGACCGTATGCAACAGCCATCTGCTTATAGAAGTCTTTGAAACGGAACTGTCCTCCCGGCTGTTCCGCATAACTGCGCAATGTCCAGATGTTCCCGGCATCCACGAAGGCGGCACCATCCAGTTTCCAGAACAGATGCGTGCGATACTCTGCATTCAGGTCCAGCTTCATGTCGCCCGTCTGGTTGATGAAGTCTATCCTGCCGTCCACGCCACGGAACTTGCCCGGCCCGAGTTCCCTCACGCTCCAGCCCCGGACAGAGTTGGCTCCGCCGGAAAAATAGCGTTTCTCGAAGGGGAGGACGGTACTGTTCCCGTACGGGAAGGCGATACCAATGCCGCCATGCAGTGCCAGTGCGTTGCGGTCATCGAAGTGGAGAATCTGCGTGTAAGAGAAGTCGAACTTGGCATATTGGGCATAAGCAATGTTGAACAGCGTACGTTTCCCCTGTCCGTTCTTCTTGAAATCGAACAGGTTTCCCAGCCCGTCCAGGAGGTTTCCCGCCAGTTCCACACGTGCCCTGAAAGCATGGCTGGAACTGTTGTAATGCAGTCCGAAGCCCGTACGCAGGATGAACAGGTCCTGGTAATTATACCGCAGGATGGCATTGCGTGTCGTGGCATTGTCGAGGTAGTCGCGCTTGAAGGTGCCGCTGATCCACGGCATGTAGATATAACTGAGGTCAAGAAGTTCGAAGTCGTATGTCAGGTGGTGTACGGGATTCGTCCAATGGTATTTCCATGCAGAAGAGAAGATCCTGCGGTGAAATTCAGGACGGTTCTGGAGATTCCAGCCCAGTGAAACCTCTGAAATGGCATTGCTCCTCCGTTTGAAGTCTCTGGAGACGAACGGCGCAAGGAAGCGCGGGAACTGCAGGCTTGCCTGCAGGCTGTACTCTTCGTAGTCACTGTTCTTGTAGCCCTCCAGTCCCTTGATGGCCTCAAAGGCGGCACGAAGCTCCACGCTGAGATGTTCACTTCCACGGAAAAGATTCCTGTTCTGATAGGAAAGGACGGCCGCCGCCCCGAGGTCTCCTGCCGTATTGGTTCCTTCCGGCTGGAAAGAAATCGTGTTCGGCTTGTTGTTGTAGACCTGTATGTCAGCATCCAGATAATGGGTGGAAGAGGTTCGGTAGGCAAACGATTTCCCTATGACCAGACTGTCATAACGAGGCGGCTCTCTGAAATTGATGCTGGTATAACGTACCGCCCCAAGACGTGAGAAATTGTTGTAAGTCCGCTGCAGATCGGTTGCAGAGAAGTACTTCCCTTTCTCAATCAGCGTATTGTCTTCGAGGACGCTCTTCCGAAGATGAAACCCGGTGGAGTCACCGGGGAGGAAGCGGACATGACTGATGATGTAGCGTGGATGCAGTGCAGGCCCGGCACCGCTGGTCTCCACATACTTCGTCAGATGGAGTGTCACACTGACGTGTTGTCGCCCCCGGGTCGAATCGGCCGTGTAATACATGAAATCCTTATGGAAACGATAGAAACCGGAATCATTGAGGATATGGGTAATCCGCTTCCGTTCATCGTCCAATGACGTGACCGTAAACCGGCGCGGGCGTTCCGTGTCCGTCCTGAGATGGGGAGAGAGCACCTTGGCGACAACGGAGTCTTCTATATCGTAATTGAAATGGTCAATGATGTAAGGCTCTCCCGGATGAAGCCGGTAGATGGCCGTCAGCTTCTTTCCCTTGACTTTCCGGTCGAGGTCGACAGAAGCGTTCATATACCCCATGTTCTGCATGGCGACGGTCAGGTCTTCGCATGACAGGCGTGCCTGAAGCGTGTCATACCGTACCGGTTCTTCCCCCATTCTGCGAAGTGTACGGTTGATCCATTTCGTCGTGTCCTTCCCGGCCATGGCATATGTGCCCAACGGTATCTTGAAAAGGGAGAACCAGCGCGAGTTGCCTTTCTGACGCACATACTGCATCAGGAGCGACGGATTGACGTCCTTCCGGTCAGAACGCAGTTCAACCTTATCCAACAGGTATTCCCCGTCTGAAAGGAACTTATCGGACGAACACCCGATGAGAACCGGCGTAATCAAAGCGATAAGAAACAGCGAAAAAAGACTATGTAATCTTGAAAACAACATGAACTGTCTGTATGAATTGATGCAAATTTACACAAAAACTGTGATTTACAAGCCTGTGGGGTAAAGAAAATGCTTTTTCCTTTAGAGAAAAGTCTGCAAAAAGTTGAGCGTAACAGGTGACAAATGGAGAGTTTTTTGTAAATTTGCGAGGTGATATCAAAGAATAAAGCGAAACTCATCCACACGCTCGAAACCAGAAAAGGCAGAGAGAAAGCAGGACTGTTTGTTGCAGAAGGGCCGAAAATCGTCAACGACCTGCTGTATGAAGGATTCGTTGCGGAAGAGATCCTGGACGACCTGGACGACATCAGGAAAGTGTCCTTCCTGAAGCATCCGCAGCCCGTGTTGGGAGTCTTCAGACTCCCGGCAGCAGACAGAGAGACACCTCCAGCATACTCGGACATCTTCCGGCAATATCTTGACAACCACCTTGTCCTGGCGCTTGACGGCGTACAGGATCCCGGCAATCTCGGGACAATCATAAGGATAGCCGACTGGTTCGGCATTGAAAACATCTTCTGCTCGCAGGAAACAGCGGATTGCTGGAATCCGAAGGTGGTGCAGGCGACGATGGGCAGCATTGCACGGGTGAAGTTACATTATCTGAATCTGAACCGGCTGACAGAAGGTCTGCCAGCCGCCTATCCTGTCTACGCCACACTCCTCGACGGGGACAGCCTTTACGAACACCCTCTTAGCAAACAGGGGATGATTGTCATGGGGAATGAGGGAAACGGCATCACACCTATGCTGCGGTCGAAAATCAACCGTAAGCTGCTGATTCCGAATTATCCTCCTGGTCGGGAGACAGCGGAATCGCTGAATGTCGCCATCGCCACCTCCATCGTCTGTGCAGAGTTCAGAAGAAGACAAGGATAAAACTCCTATCTCGTAAACAACCACACCTACTATCCAAAACAAGCCGTGTATGATAGATTTACAGCATTTGGTCAGACCGAACATACGAAAGCTGTCTTCTCTTTTCCAACAAGGAGACGGACAGCCGGAATCGCCCCGTCGTATCGCCCTTGATGCCAATGAGAACCCTTATAACAGACCTCTCAACCGGTACCCTTCCGGCTTCCAGCATGACCTTAAAGCACGGCTTGCAAAGCTGAAAGGGGTCGGTGAGAAGGAAATATTCTCCGGCAACGGCTCCACTGAAATCATAGACTTATGCTACCGCATCTTCTGCCAGCCACAAACCGACAATGCCGTAGCCATCGAACCGACCTGCAGACTGTATGGGCATTTTGCAGCCGTCAATGATGTCGAGTACCGGCCGGTCCCATTGTCCCACGACTTCCAGCTGGATGCCGACAGGCTGCTCAAGGCATGCGACCGTCATACGAAACTGGTCTGGCTCTGCTCTCCCAACACACCGACAGGGAATACACTCGAGGTGAAGGAAATAGAGAAAGTGGCAAGGACTTTCCAGGGGATGGTGATCGTTGACGAAGCCTATACGGAATTCTCCAGGCAGCCATCGTTCCGTCAACGGCTGGAAGAGTTCCCGAACATGATTGTCCTTAACACATTCTCAAAAGCATGGGGCGGAGCAGCCATACGGCTGGGCGTAGCATACGCACAGGAGGCCGTCATCAGGCTGTTCGACATGATCAGGCCTTCTTACAATCTCAATATGCTGACACAGGAACAGGCGGTCGAGCTGCTCAGACACCGCTACGACATAGAGGACTGGACAAGGATTCTGTTGCTGGAACGCAACCGCATGATGAAAGCCTTTGAAAGTCTCGCCTGCTGCGAGAGGGTCTATCCGTCCAGCGCGAACTTCTTCCTTGCACGCATGAAAGATGCCCGGAGCGTATACAACTATCTTGCGGAAAAAGGGATCAGGGTACACGACTGTTCTCATGAACCCTTGTGCGAAGACTGCCTGCGGATCACGATAGGGTCGAAAGCTGAGAATGCAGAAATCCTCGGAATACTGAGATACTACAACCCGGCTGAATAAGATCCGCCCCGAAAACCGCATGATAAACGCTGCCTGCAATGTGAAAAGCTGCCCCTTGAATGCCAACCTCCATGTCGCCACGGAGTCATTCAAGAGACAGCTTTCCCCGTAATATAATTTTTTGTTTTGTCTGCCTTCATTTTAACATTCTCTGCAAACAGCTTATCGGTCAATCTCTTAAGCGTTCAGAAAGAATGAAGGAAGTGACAGGAAAAACGTCTGCGGTCCATGCCTGTCCAACGGCCGGCGGGTATTCCTGCGGCCGTCCAACGCATGGCGGACGGCGCTGAGGTCAATAGACACGCGGGCCGAAGATGGCAGTACCGACACGTACCATCGTGGAACGGCATTCCACGGCAATGTCGTAGTCATGGCTCATACCCCATGAACGCTCCTTGAACTCGGGGTCGTCCGCAAAATACTTCGCCTTCAGCTCGTCGAAGAGATCGGCTGCCAAGGTCATCTCCCGCCTGATCTGGCTGCGGTCCTCCACATTCGACGCCATCATCATCAGCCCCGAGATATGCACATTCCGGAGTGCCCGCCATTCGCCGTTTTCCAACAGTTCGCGGCAGGCGGCCGGACTGAAGCCGTACTTGCTCTCCTCTTCTGCAATATGCAGCTCCAGCAGGACCCGGATGACACGGCCGTGTCTGGCCGCCTGCTTGTTGATTTCCTTCAGCAGTTTCAGCGAGTCGACGGCCTCTATCATCGAGATATAAGGGGCAATGTACTTCACCTTGTTTGTCTGGAGATGACCGATGAAATGCCACTCGATGTCTTTCGGAAGGCACTCCACCTTCCGTGCGAGTTCCTGTTCCTGGCTTTCACCGAAGAGCCGCTGCCCCTCACGGTAGGCAGCCTCGATATACTCGGCAGGATGAAACTTGCTGATGGCAACCAACTTCACACCATCAGGAAGAGTCCCGAGCACTTCGTGCAAATTCTTCGCTACGTCATACATAATTGCAGGGTCCTTTTGTTACAAATGGGTTACTGCTCGAACTCCGGTTTCTCTTCGGCCTCGGTCTTCTTGCCGGAACGGTGTTCAAAGACATCCATGATCTTTGTTTCGGTGATGGCGGCTATCTCGTAGTCGATCAGGGTAGCCCCCATGACCTCATCCACGTGCTTGACAGCACCGTTCACGGAATGTGCCTGTACGAGATAGGTCACGGATGACCGCTTTTCCTTCTCCGTCTTTTCATCTATCGTAATGAATGAGAGCCTGGCCTTGAACCATTTGTCATCCGTATCTACATCGCTGAAAAAAATCTCCCCGTAGGCTGCCGGAGCAATCGCCTTTACGTCAAATTCACCACTTACATAGTGCGACATCTCTTCCGTGATGAGTTCTTCGGCCTCGGAGAAGCTGAGGGCATCGACCACATACTGTTCTATGACCTTCTTGTTCTGACCGTCTTCCATGGTCTTGTCATATCTCACCCTTGTCTCAAACCAGGTACTTGTTCTACTTCTCATAATCTTTGTCTTTATGTTTTCAGGCCCTCCCTTTTCCATCATCAGAAGCAGACGAAAGGAAATGCGGAAGGCGGTTTTTACAGCTGTGCAAAAGTAGTAAAAATTCTGCGTTAATCCTCTAAATGTGCAGATAAAATAAAAAAAATGTCTAACTTTGCATCATAGTAAAGAAAACAGGAGCAGTTCTTTCTGCCCCCCTCCCGTCATCGGAAGAACAAACAAAGTCATTATGCCGGAAATATCAGTTCGTGGACTCGAAATGCCGGAGTCGCCTATCAGAAAGCTGGCTCCGCTTGCCGTTGCAGCAAAGAACCGTGGAATAAAAGTTTACCATTTGAACATCGGTCAGCCAGACCTGCCGACACCGCAGTGTGGACTGGATGCCCTGAAAAGGATCGACCGCAAGCTGTTGGAATATTCTCCTTCGCAAGGTTTTCTCTCTTACAGGGAGAAGCTCTGCGGATTCTATAAGAAATTCAACATCAACGTCACACCGGACGACATCATCATCACCGCCGGCGGTTCGGAGGCTGTGCTCTATTCGTTCATGGCATGCCTGAATCCGGGCGACGAGATCATCGTGCCGGAACCGGCCTACGCCAACTACATGGCGTTCGCCATCTCCGCCGGCGCGAAAATCAAGACCATCGCGACTTCCATCGAGGAAGGGTTCGCCTTGCCCAAAGTGGAGAAATTCGAAGAGCTGATCAACGAACGCACACGCGCCATCATGATCTGCAACCCGAACAATCCGACCGGCTACCTGTACACCCGGAGGGAGATGAACCAGATCCGTGATCTCGTCAAGAAGTACGACCTCTACCTCTTCTCCGACGAGGTCTACCGTGAGTACATCTACACGGGATCACCCTACATCTCCGCCATGCACCTGCAGGGGATAGAGAACAACACCGTACTGATCGACTCCGTATCAAAACGATACAGTGAGTGCGGTATCCGTATCGGCGCACTGATCACGAAGAACGAGGAGATACGCAAGGCCGTGATGAAATTCTGTCAGGCACGCCTCTCCCCTCCCCTGATCGGACAGATCGTCGCAGAGGCAAGTCTCGATGCACCGGCATCTTACTACCGTGACGTATATGATGAATACGTCGACCGGCGCAAGTGCCTGATCGACGGTTTGAACCGCATTCCCGGCGTCTACTCTCCCATACCGATGGGGGCATTCTATACCGTGGCCAGACTCCCTGTTGACGACTCGGAAAAGTTCTGCCGCTGGTGTCTCAATGAGTTCAGCTACGAGGGAGAAACGGTCATGATGGCACCGGCCAGCGGGTTCTACACGACACCCGGTGCCGGCCGCAACCAGGTGCGCATCGCTTACGTACTGAAACGTGAAAACCTGCAGCAGGCACTGGTCGTATTGCGGAAGGCATTGGAGACCTATCCCGGACGAGTGGAGGAGGAATGACGGACGCCTAAGGCTTGCGCATCAGCCATTCCCCCCCTACCGCCCTATCCCCCTATCACCGCCTACCGCCCCATCACCGCCTATCCCCTATCCTCATCAGCATGAACTTCCCTCTTTTCATTGCCCGGAAAATATACGACGGAGGAGACAAGACACGGAAAGTGTCGAAGCCTGCCATCCGCATCGCCACCGCCGGCGTCGCCATCGGCCTGGCGGTCATGATCGTGTCCGTCTGCGTCGTCCTGGGCTTCAAGCATACCATCCGTGACAAGGTGGTGGGGTTCGGAAGCGACATCACCGTCGCCGACTTCCTTACCCTGCAAAGCTCCGAACAGTATCCTATCCAGGTGAGTGACTCTCTCATCAAGGTACTGAAGGCGGTGCCGGGGGTGAAACACGTGCAGCGTTATGTCTATACACAGGGCATATTGAAGACGGACAACGATTTCCTGGGTATCGTGATGAAGGGAGTAGGCCCCGACTTTGATTCCACTTTCATCCATAACAGCATGGTGGAAGGCGGGCTGCCTCATTTCTCTGACACGGAAAGCCACCAGAAGCTCGTTGTGTCCAGGACGATTGCCGACAAGCTCAACTTGAAAGTCGGACAGCGGATCTTTGCCTACTTCATCAACAAGCAAGGTGTCCGCACACGCCGATTTACGATTGCCGGCATCTATGCCACCAACATGAAGCAGTTTGATTCCCAGATATGCTTCACCGACCTGTACACAGCCAACAAGCTCAACGGCTGGGAGCCGGACCAGTACAGCGGGGCGGAACTGCAGGTGGATGATTTCTCACAGCTTGATGCCGTGTCCCGCCGTGTATTGAACAAGGTGAAGAATACCATCGACCATTACGGAGAAACCTATTCTTCCGAAAACATCACAGAGCAGAACCCGCAGATTTTCTCATGGCTCGACCTGATGGACATGAACGTATGGATCATCCTTGCACTCATGACCGCTGTCGCCGGTGTCACGATGATTTCCGGACTGCTGATCATCATCCTCGAACGCACACAGATGATCGGCATGCTGAAGGCACTCGGCTCAAGAAACCGACAGATACGCCACATCTTCCTTTGGTTCTCCACATTCATCATCGGCCGAGGACTCTTCTGGGGCAACCTTATCGGACTGGGCTGCATCTTCCTGCAGAAATGGACAGGGATCATAAAGCTTGATCCGCAGACCTATTACGTCAGCACAGTACCGGTAGAGCTGGACATTCTACTGGTCATCGCCCTCAACCTCGCCACCCTGATGGTATGCGTCGGGGTTCTCATCGCACCGAGCTACCTCATCAGCCACATCCACCCAGCCCGGTCCATGCACTACGAGTAGCCTCATCCGCCCAGAACCTCTGCAAAGCTCTATTTCTCCCAAAACCGTATGCCTGATTAACAATGAGCTACATTTCCCAAGAGTTCATGTAGAGGAGTTCTGCCGAGACCGCATTCCGCCTTTTGAGTCCTCCCATCCTTTTCCAGTGTGTTCCCATCCTTCTCCAGCGTGTTGATGCCCATCACGCATCGTGTTGACGGCAAACACCAGGCGTGTTGACAGCAAACACCTTTGCAATCAGTCGTCAGAATGGGAACAGCCTGCGAAAGCCATGAGAATTGCCGGCTTAAAGGAAATCACACAGGAAGCCATGGACTTTCACGGTTTACCCGCCAGCGGCAACCTGATATACAGGCGCATGGTCTCACTCAAATACACAAGGGAACGCCCAAGGGGAATACCATCACCGCAACACGGCCAGCACAAAGGCGATAAATTGCGGGGATTTACTTTTTCGCTGAGGGTATGTCAAAACACAAATATCGTTTTGACACATCCCTGTCTATTCTATCATCATCCTCCGATACAAAGACCTTTTCATTTTAATACGTTGAAATACATACAAGGTTTTGAAAAACCATTACATAATTTCAAACAACCCAGCTGCAAATATAAGAAAAACGTGTAAAAAGCAAGTTTGCAACCAGCAGCCAGTCAATTGGTTATCAAGCCGCCCGAAAGAGATGCTTGGTTGGACTTCAAAAGGGCGTTGGTAACACGCTGAAAGAGCACCTGTTGCAAGTCAATCAGGCATCCTTTAGAAGCCAGAAGAGCATGTGTTGCCTTGAACTGCATGAAAATGGTTTACAAACAGCGATGATATGAGAATAAGTTGTCTGTAGAAGACGGAGAGACGTGCTGATGGACAGGCTTCGTTTCAATTTGTCCTTTCTGCATTTTATCTTGCGGTTTATCCACCTTTGCAAGACCATCTGTTTTTGGACGGTCATACCCTGCAAGTGCATGAGCCTTTATCCTATTTTCAATCTACGCATTTAACAGAAGACCCTTTCTTTTCGGGGAAACTTTACTTATAATTTGGAAGTCGTTAAGCTCTTAATCTGCATTTTGACACACACGCCTTTTTGTCTGTCTTTCGTGGTATCATCACCTGTCTCTTTCTGTCCCGCTCCCTTTCAGGAAAAAGCAAACAGAACCGCCAGAGAAAGAAAATCTACTGTCCCGAGAATCCGGCAAAACGACTTTTTCCCAGAACCGAAAGAAGGCATGCCTCACGACATGCCTTCTTCTGTGTTCTTAGTCATTTTATCATTTCGAGCCTCTTGTCGGATTCGAACCAACGACCCCGAGATTACAAATCACGTGCTCTGGCCAACTGAGCTAAAGAGGCAGGTGGGCAAGCGATTCCTATCGCACCGCTACAACCTTCTGCCCTTGCTACGTTCCCGTCCTGGGGGATTCAAAGGGAGCTGGTCGTAGGAGACTTGCCCATGTCTATGCCCTTATTGTAAAAGCGGTTGCAAAGATACGTATTTAATTTAACAACGGCAAGGCGCAAGATAAACTTTTTCCGATTTTAACAAAAAAACATAATTTTGCAGAGACACCACATTATTTATAATATTTAATCCGTACTTTTGCACCATGATTTACGAAGAATTTAAACAGCTGACGGCTTATACCCGTTATGACGGTTTCTATCTTGCCATCATCTGGCTGGCAAGTTTTGCATGCCTGCTGGGGATGACCTTTCTTCCGATTCTGGCGCAATTCAGTCTGTTACTGTGTCTGTCAAGCCCTTTTTTCGTAGCTTATCGCCTGAAGATATTCCGTGAGGAAGGGCGGAAAGGAGTCATTTCCTATCGCCGCAGTCTGCTTTACTGCCTGCGTGTATTCTTCAATGCGGCACTCATATTCAGCCTGCTGCAATGGCTTTACATGCACTACATCGACAATGGCAGACTGCTCCTGATGGTCATGAACCTCTATTCAAGCAGTGAGGGGAAGAGTACTCTGGCAGCCATTGGAATCCCCTATAAGCAATTCATGGCTACATTGCCTGAAGCGTTCCAGCCTTATTCATTGGCCTCCAGCAGCTTTGTAACAGCCATCTTGCTGGGTGCCGTCTGTTCGCTGTTCATCGCAGCCGTTATGGCGAAACGAGTAAGGAAACAGGAGCCATAGCAGCGGAGAGACCGGTTCCGGAATCTTGATGCTCCGCGGCAGCCGGAAAGGTCCTGCACAAGTACGGCCATCACCCTCTCCTGCGCTCGCCTCCCCCCTTCCCAGCCGCCCCTACCTTTCAACCAAAACTCCAAATTCAAAATATGGACATATCAGTCATCGTTCCTCTCTTCAACGAGGAAGAAAGCCTTCCTGAATTACACGCATGGATCCAACGCGTAATGAACGCCAACGGATTCACGTATGAGATCATCTTCGTCAATGACGGCTCCACGGACAACAGCTGGAATGTCATCGAAGAACTGCACCACAAGGATGCGCAACACGTACACGGCATCAAGTTCCGCCGCAATTACGGCAAAAGTCCTGCCCTCTACTGCGGCTTCAAGGCTGCCCAGGGCGATGTCGTCATCACGATGGATGCCGACCTGCAGGACTCTCCCGATGAGATCCCGGAACTTTACCGCATGATAACGGAGGAGAAGTACGACCTCGTGAGCGGATACAAGCAGAAGCGTTACGACCCTCTGTCGAAGACGATTCCCACGAAGCTGTTTAATGCGACGGCGCGCAAGATCAGCGGCGTACACAACCTGCACGACTTCAACTGCGGTCTGAAGGCATACCGGCGCGACGTGGTCAAGAACATCGAAGTCTACGGAGAGATGCACCGTTACATCCCCTATCTCGCCAAGGAAGCCGGTTTCGCACGCATCGGCGAGAAGGTGGTACACCACCAGGCGCGCAAGTACGGTAAATCCAAATTCGGCATCAACCGTTTCTTCAATGGCTATCTTGACCTTCTGACGCTCTGGTTTCTCACCAACTTTGGCAAAAAGCCCATGCACGTCTTCGGCCTGATGGGGTCGTTCACGTTCTTCATCGGACTAATCGCATTCTTCTGGCTGATCGTGGAGAAATGCGTGATGCTTGCCCATGATGTCTACGGTGACCTGCTTTCCAACCATGCGTCCTTCTTCATCGCACTCGCTGCAATGATCTTGGGAACGCAGCTTTTCCTCGCAGGATTTATCGGCGACCTCATCAGCCGGGGCAACCCGCGCAGGAACGACTATCAGATAGAAAAAGAGATGTAGGAATGATTCCTCGCGGGGGGAATGTAATACCGTCCGATCCGGCAAGGACAAGTACTTCCGTCAGCCCGTCGGACAACCCCTACGACAGACTGACGAGGCATCCGCTCCGGCTTCGGACAAAAGAAAACAACAGGGAATGAATAACCAACTGATCGGAAACATTGCAAAGAGAGGCATCCTGCTTTCGCTCCTCGTGACAGGAATGGGCTGGATCAGTTCCTGCTCCGACATCGACTGCTCCGTGACAAATGGCGTGCTGGCGAATTATGTTGTCCAAGGCGACACGCTGCAAGATACACTCACGGTATCGGCCATCCGTGAGAACAGATCCGACACGGTACTGCTGAACCGCATGGTCAAAACGACGAAATTCAGTCTGCCGATGAGTTACAGCGGCGACACCGACCGGCTGCGCTTTGTCTTCACAAGCAAGACCGGCGTGACGACGGTCGACACCGTGACCGTATCGAAGACGAACATGAGCCATTTTGAGAGTGTGGACTGCTCGCCAGTCTTCTTCCATACGCTCACTTCTGTCACGGCCAAGGGGACACGCATCAGTCAGATAGAAATCAGTAATCCTAATGTCGACGATGATGGTACGAAAGAGAACATCCTTATCCGCTTCACTAATCCTTAGCCTGCTGTCCCTGCTGCCGGTCTCTGCCGTCCATGCACAGCACAGACCATCCGCACCGGAGAGGAAAGAAGACGCTGTCGGCTTCTTCCGGGGTATGTCAGTAGGCGCCGATGCCGTCGGGCCGGTCATGCGTTCGCTTGCATCCTACGGACAGTATGAAGCCTTGCTGCGCATCAACATAAAGGACAGGTATTTTCCCGTCATCGAGGCAGGTGCGGGACAGGCCGACAAGACCGATGAAACAACCGGGACCGGATTCAAGACAAGTGCCCCTTATTTCCGGATAGGCTGCGACTTCAACATGCTCAAGGACAAGCACGATGCCTACCGCTTCCTGGTCGGGGGAAGAGTAGGCTACTCCTCCTTTCAATATGACATTTACAGTCCGGGCATTGCCGATCCCATCTGGGGCACACAGGCAGCCTACGGAGCCGTCGGCAGCAAGGGCAGCCAACTGTGGGCGGAAGTCGCCGGCGGTGTGGATGCAAAGATATGGGGGCCGATACGCATGGGCTGGACGGTACGCTACAAGTTCAGACTGTCGCATAAGACAGGTGAAATCGGCGAGCCCTGGTACGTGCCGGGCTACGGCCGGGGAGGTTCGTCGCGACTGGGAGCAACTTTCAACATCCTCTTCGAAATATGAACAAGAAAAAATTATATTGGCAGATACCTTTCCTGCTTGTACTGCTTATCGGATCAGTCGCCATTGTCCATTGCCAGCATGCAATGCCTTACCAGCATAACACAGGCTTCATCTTCGGGACAGTCTACCACATCACATATCAGAGCAACGAGGATCTGCAGCCGCAGATTGATGCCGAACTGAAGAAAGTCAACGAGACCTTTTCGACCTTCGACCCCAACTCGATGATTTCACAGATCAACCGGAACAGGCCGGTCAAGATAAACGAGATGTTCAGTGAAGTCTTCACACTGGCGGAAGAGGTGTCCGAGGATACCGGCGGCGCCTTCGACATAACGGTCGCGCCGATGGTCAACCTCTGGGGCTTCGGCTTCAAGACAGGACAACGGCCGTCCAAGGAGAAGATAGACAGCCTGCGCCGGATGGTGGGATATGAGAAGGTGAAACTCGTCGGCAATACCATCCGGAAACAGGACCGGCGCACGATGCTCGACTGTTCTGCCATTGCCAAGGGATATGGTTCGGATGCCGTGGCACGTCTTCTGCGCCGCAACGGCATAGAAAACTTCATGGTAGAGATTGGCGGAGAGATCGTCACGAAAGGCAACAGCGAACAGCGGATGCCCTGGAAGATCGGCGTGACGAAGCCGACTGACGACACGCTGAACACGAATCAGGAATTTGAGACCGTGCTCAATGTCACCGACAAGGCCATGGCGACAAGCGGCAACTACCGCAACTTCTACTACAAAGGAGGGAAGAAATACGCCCACACCATCGATCCGAAGACCGGATACCCTGTACAGCATTCCCTGCTCTCCGCCACCGTCCTGGCCAAGAACTGTGCCACGGCCGACGCCTATGCCACCTCATTCATGGTGATGGGCATTGAGAAGGCACGCAGAGTGCTCGAACGCCATCCGGAGCTGATGGCTTATTTCATCTATTCGGATGCAAAAGGAAACCTGAGGGTATGGTACAGTCCGTCGATGAAAGGGAAAGTAGTGGAATAAGGAATGCTCCAACTCTATAACAAACTCTTTGAACTGCCGCTCTTCATCGGAATCAGCACGGATGAGCTGTCCGACATCATTGAGCAAACGAAGTTCGGTTTCCACAAGCTGCCAGCCAGCAGGCTGCTCATAAGGAAAGACGAGAAGTGTGACTGCCTCTTTTTCCTGATGAGCGGGGTGCTGCAGGTCGCCAGCTATGCCGACAGCCACCGCTACTGCATTGAAGAAGAACTGAAGGCACCGGCCGTCATCCAGCCGGAACACCTGTTCGGTCTCATGCAGTATTACACCAAGGATGTCACGGCACAGACCGACTGCAGTCTGCTTTCCCTGGCCAAGCCGGAGGTGCTGCGTCTCCTCGACAGCTACCTGATCTTCCGTCTGAACTTTCTCAACAGTCTCTCGATGCAGGCACAGCGCATGGGACGCATCCCCTGGCAGAAACCGTCTGACGACATCCGACAGCAGTTCATCACATTCCTCCGTCACCGCTGCATGACACAGGCCGGACGCAAAATACTGAGAATAAGGATGGAAGATCTTGCCCATGAACTGCACCAGAGCCGGATCAATGTTTCCCGCATGCTCCACCAGCTGCAACGTGAAGGTCTGCTGTCAATGGGCAGAAGCATCCTTACTGTTCCCCGACTGGAAACCCTGAGAGACTGATGCCGCTTACAATGCGGAAGCGTCTGTAGAAGGCATCGCATGAAGTCGACGACCTCCATCAGTCCCTCTGAATCCCGACAGAGCCGTCGCCTGTTCTCAAGAAGGAAAGCGGTGAAAGCACACTGTGCGGCCTCCTGTCTTTCCGGGAAAGGGGATGAAACCAACCTGCATCTACCCAGACAGCAAGGCCGTACCCTGTCTGCCGGGAGCGTCACTTCAGACGGTCTTTTTGATCGATTTGTCACTCAGCAGACGATCTGAAGCCTCCCATGTCGGAAACGTGTCCGCACACATGCAATTTCCATACAAAAAAACGTACAAAAAGTTTGCAGGTAAACAGAAAAAGCTCTATATTTGCAACTGTTATCCTGAAAACAATCTTTTACCTTTTAAATGGCTAATACCTATTAGATAAAGAGCGGTCACCTGAGAAGGTCATCGCTTTTTTGTTTTAACCGGATCCAAAACTGATTATACAGAGACTACCTGCCTGTCTGCAAAAAAGGGAAACACAATACATGCTCCCGCTCTTCACTGCGTTTCTTTTCCTGCCGAATCTGAGCCGCCTTTATCTCTGCACCCTTTTTACCTCTGTGGGAGACAGCTGTTCTTCCCTCGGAGTGCCTCCGCAGACGGACAGTTTGATGAATGGTAGACAAACAAAGCGTACAAGGCTTTTCAAGCCCTTTTCCATCCGTAAGACCCGGATGAATTTATACGGTCGGAATGAATCCGCCCGCTTCCCGGGCACCGTCCGCCTCGTCCGTGAAACCCCTGCGGCAGTCGGGTACATCACAGAACTCTGTCAGAACAGAACCTTACAGAAGAGGATAAACTACAAGATAAAATGCAGAAAAGACAAATTGATACGATGCCTGTCCATTAGTATGCCTTTCCGTCTTCCACAGACAACTCATTCCCATATCATCGGTGTCTGTAAACATTTTTATGCAGTTCAAAGCTGACACATGCTCTTCTGGCTTCTAAAAGATGCCTGATTGACTTGCAACAGACGCTCCTTTAGCGTGTGACTAATCAATGAAAATGAAGAAGTATAGAAGTTGGCGCAAACTAACTGATAATGAGGAGGGAATGCACAAACTAGCATGATGTTGCTCTATTTGTAAAGGGCAGAAATATGCAGATTTAGGCAGAAGTTCAGTTACCAGAGTGTTACCCTGTTTTGATGTAGG